>FTJN01000498.1_pt2 | contig 99682 bp, 89 predicted proteins | sample 1658361 | NCBI WGS metagenome assembly FTJN01 (sample SAMEA3914819, study PRJEB12502) | metagenome | biome: forest; material: soil | place: Canada | collected 2010-06-26 | depth 0.3 m
GTCGTGCCGGCGCTCGCGCGCGTGGGCGTCGAGCCCGAGTCCGAGGCGCTCAACCTGGCCACCGAGCTGGGCGTGCGGCTGTCCGAAGGCCCGGTCAGCGGCATCCAGGTGAAGGCCGTGCTCGCCGGCGGCGCCGGCGCCGCCGCGGGGCTGTCGGCCGGCGACGAGATCCTGGCCGTCGACGGCTGGCGCGTGCGCCGGCTCGACGACGCGCTGGCGTGGACCTGCACCGGCGCCGCGTTCGACCTGCTCGTCGTGCGCCAGCAGCGCGTGCGCACGCTGCGCGTGGCGGACCGGCCGGGCGAGCGGCGCGGCGACGCCGCGTCGCGCAGCCTCAAGCTGAGCGCCAGCCCGAACGCCGCGACCCTGGCTCGTCGCAACGGCTGGTTGGGAAAGTAGATTGCTTTCGCCCTGGCGCGAACCCGGGCGGCGGCGCGCCGCCTGGTTCGGCCTGATCGTCGTCGTCGTCCTGGCGCACGCGCTGTTCGGCGCGCGGGTGGCCTCCAGCGTCATCGGCTGGAACAGCGCGCCCAAGCCCAGGCGCATCGAGATCACCTTTTCCAGGGCGGTCCGGCCGACGGCGCCGCCGCCCGCCGCCGCCGTCGCCAAGCCGCCGCCGCCCGCGGCCGCGCCGCGTCCGGAACGCGCCGTTCGCAGCGTGCGCCCGAGTTCGGCGCCGCTGCCCGCGAGCGCGCCCGCGACGTCCGGGGAGATGCCGCCCGATTCGCTGGCGCTCGCGGCCGCGGCGTCGCAGCCCGCGGTCGCGGCACCCGACGCCGCGGCGTCGGGCGTGTCCAACCCCGCGGGCGAAGGGATCGGCTTCGCGCCGGAGCCTCCAGTGGCGAAAGGGGGCTCGATCTCGCTGGCATCGGGTTCGGGCAACGTGTCTGCGCCGATCACGGGACCGTCGCGGCCCGCCCTGGAATGGCCGCCGTCGACGCGGCTGACCTACACGCTGACCGGCGAGCGCGGCGAAGGCCGCCGCATCTACGGGCGCGCCACGGTCGAATGGCGCCACGAGTTCGCGCGCTACCAGGTGCAGTTCGACATCCACATCTCGCCGCTGATCGACCAGCACATGTACAGCGACGGCATCATCGCCGCCGACGGCCTCCGGCCCCGGCACTACGACGAGTCGTTCAGCTTCCTGTTCTCGACGCCGCGCACGCGCAAGATCGAGTTCGGCGAGGACGAGGTGACGCTCAACAACGGCACCCGCGTCATCCGGCTCCCGCAGACGCAGGACGGCGCCAGCCAGTTCGTGCAGTTCGTCTGGATGTTCTACAACCACCCGGAGTGGCTGGCGCCGGGCAACGTCGTGCAGATTCCGCTGGCGCTGCCCAACAACCTGCGGCGCTGGAACTACCAGGTCATCGGCACCGAGCACCTCGACCTGGCGTTCGGCGCGATCGACGCGGTGCACCTCAAGCCCATCCTGGACGGCCCGCGCCGGCCGAACGAATATCCTTTCGAGATCTGGACGGCGCCGTCGCTGCAGTACCTGCCCGTGCAGATCCTCGTGAAGGTCGACGAGCACACCTGGGCGCTGCTGGCGCTCGACGACCTGCCGATGCAGGCCGCCGGCGAGCAGCCCGTGCCCCCGCCGCCCAAGGTGCAAGCCTTTCCCACGCCGCCGCCCGTCGGCGAACGTTGAACCCGAGCCGGGCGCGCAGCCCGTCCGCCCACCCGCTGCAAGGAGACCTTGATGACCTACGAATGCATCCTCACCGAGACCGTGGGCGCCGGCCCGCTGAAGACGGGCGTGATCCGCCTGAACCGTCCGAAGCAGATGAACGCCCTCAACGACCAGCTGATGGACGAGCTCGGCGCCGCGCTGCTGGCCTTCGACGCCGACGACGGCATCGGCGCGATCGTGCTCACCGGCAACGAGCGCGCGTTCGCGGCCGGCGCCGACATCTCGCTGATGGCCAAGTACAGCTACATGGACGCCTTCAAGAAGGGCCACATCTCGCGCAACTGGGAGACGATGCGCCAGGTGCGCAAGCCGGTGATCGCCGCGGTGGCCGGTTTCGCGCTGGGCGGCGGCTGCGAGGTGGCGATGATGTGCGACATGCTGATCGCCGCCGACACCGCGAAATTCGGCCAGCCGGAGATCAAGCTGGGCATCGTGCCCGGCGCCGGCGGCACGCAGCGCCTGCCGCGCGCGATCGGCAAGGCCAAGGCGATGGACATGGTGCTCACCGGCCGCATGATGGACGCCGCCGAGGCGGAGCGCTCGGGCCTGGTCTCGCGCGTGGTGCCGGCCGATGCATTGATGACCGAGGCGCTGGCGGTGGCCGAGCAGCTCTGCGCCCTGGGCATGCCCAGCGTGATGATGGCCAAGGACGCCGTCAACCGCTCGTTCGAGACGGGCCTGACCGACGGCATCGCCTACGAGCGCCGCCTGTTCCACTCGCTGTTCGGCACCGAGGACCAGCGAGAGGGCATGGGCGCGTTCCTCGAGAAGCGCAAGCCCGAGTTCAAGAACCGCTGAGTCCGCGCCGGCGGGCGGTCGTTCAGGGCGTGAAGTCGCGTCGCGTCTCGGCGTCGAGCCGCGCCGGGTCGAACGTGAAGCCGGCCAGCGCGATCGGCGGGCGCAACGCGACCTTGCTCGCGTGCTCGGCCCGGTTGCGATGGCCGTGCGTGACGTCCTCGACCACGTCGAGCTTGTCGCCCGTGAGCAGGTTGGCCGTGTTGACGTAGCGGTGGCTGTCGCCCCCCGTGCGCTCGGCCAGCACCGTGCGCACGCCGACCAGGCGCAGCGTGCCGGACTTGTCCTTGGGCGTGGCCATGAACTGGTAGCCGACGATGTGCGTGCCCGCCGCATCGACGGCGGTCGTCTGCACCACCAGCGCGCGGTGGGCGATCTGCACCTGCACGTCGCAACCCCGGCAGGCGCGCGTGAGCGAGCCGCTCGTGGCGCCCAGTTTCAGGCTGCCGTCGGGCTGGGCGAGCAGCAGCGCCAGGGTCGAGTCGGCCTCCGCGCTGCCGGCCGCGGGCCCCAGCACGACCGCGAGGTCGCGCCCGCCGTCCGAGCGCAGCGCGCCCGCGCTGCGCGCCTGGACGGGGGCGCCCGGGAAACGCGTGCGCAGCAGCGTGAGCGCGGCGGCCGGCAGCGATTCGGACGGTTCGAAGGCGGAGACCGGCTGGCGCCGCAGTTCGGGGCCCAGCGCCTGCGGCGTGAAGGCGAACGCGTCGAACGCGATGACCGGGCGCAGCGACACCGCGGACCGGAGTTCGCGGCGGCGTCCCGGGTCGCTCTGCGTCGGGTCCAGCGTGTCGACCTTGGCGCCGTTGAGCAGGCTGGTGCTGATGGCGTAGCCGTGCGCGATCGGGTCGTCGCCAGGCGGCTGGGCGGCGGTCACGCCGACCAGGCGCAGCGCGTCGTCCGAGTCGCGGTAGCCGAACTGGTAGGTGACGCGTTCGAAGTCCGGGTCGGACGGCCGCATCACGTGCACCGAGAGCAGGTGGTGCGCGATGTCCACCGTGGTGGTGCAGGTGTCGCAGCCCGGCGCCACCACCTTGCTCACCGTGGCGACGCGGTATTCGCCGCCGGCGCCGATGACCAGCACGGCGACGACGACGTCGTGCGACTGGCCCAGCGGCGCGAGCACGACGGCGAGGTCGTCGACGTCGTCGACCTGCAGGTGGCCGGCGCTGTGGCCGACGGGATGCATGGCCGCGAAGCGCTGGCCCAGCGCGCGCGCGGCCGACGCGGGCAGTCCCGTGTCGGTGGGCAGGTCCACGTGGCGCACGGCGGGCGCCGGCGGCGGCACGGGTCGGGGCGAGCCGCAGCCCGAGAGCAGCGTGGCGACGAACGTGGCCGAAACGAGAAGGCGGCCGGCGGAAAACGAGGGGCGTGCGAATGCCGAAAAATCCATGCCGAGATCATGCCTCGCCGAAACGCCGCCTTCTCGTAACGACCCGTATCGGTCGGCGGAGGAAACCCTCAGGCGGGCGGCGCGAAACGGGCGTCGACGTAGACCCAGGCCGCGAGGCCCGAGCCGAGCGTCACCGCGACGCGGCGGTACGCGGCGACCTCGTAGCGGTCGGCCTGCGCCAGCTCGTCGGCGCTGATCTCGAACACGGTGCCGGCGACGCGGTCGGCGTCGCGGCCGCTGTGCCGGACGATCGGATGGTGCGTCTTGCCGCTGGTGGCCACGACTTGGCGGTCGTCGATCTCGACCAGTTCCTGCGAATAGCCGGGCAGCACGTCGGCGCGACCGCTCAGCGGCCGACCGAAGGTCGAGCGCTGGACGTCGTCCTGTTGAAGGGTTCCGTAAGAAAACAGGAGAGGCATGAACGGGAGCTTACAGCGCATGTCGGCGTCTTGCTCGCACCCGGCCTCTGACGGGGCTCCTCGCTTCGTCATCCTGCGCGCAGTCGCAGGATCCACGCCAGCGATGGCGGTGCCACCCCGGGGGGTGGATTCCGCGACTGCGCGCGGAATGACGGTGCTTCGGGGAAGCTCGTGCCGCTCAGGCCTGGACCCAGCGCGCGCCGCCGGCGCCCAGCACCGCGCGCCGATGGCCCTCGGGATGCAGCTCCAGCCAGTCCACCGTCTCGGCCATCGCCTCGATCATCGCGAAGTGGCCGCGCACGCCCAGCTCGGACAACGGGGCGTCGAGGGGACGGCCCGGGGCGGCGACGGACTGGTAGTCGCGCGCGCCCGCCGTGGTCTGCAGCTTGGCCCAGCGCGACGACACCGCCAAGCCGTCGGTCTCCACGTTCAGGCGCACCTGCATGCGCAGTTGCTGGCCGAGCTTGCGGCTGTAGAAGATGAGCGTGCCCTGCGGCGAGTGCTCGATCTGGCGCACCTTGGGCGAGCGCGCATCGGTGTAGAAGACGAGCCGCCGCTCCGCGGCGTCCACCTCGCGCAGCACCAGGCTGCGCGCGTCGGCCTGCCCGTCGTCGACGGTGGCCAGCACGGCCACGCGCCACTCGTGCGGCGCTTCGCCGGAAGCGCTTTCATCGGATTCGGCGCGCGGGCGTGCGGCTACGCACTGCTCGAGCTCGCTCCAGATGCTCGCCTCGATCTCGTCGAGTTCCTGCAATCGTGTTGTCACGGCAGACCTCCGGGCGGGAAGGGGAGAGACAACCTTAGTCCTGCCCGTGCCCCCGGTCAATTGCCTGACCGTAAATTTTCTTGATCGATTTTCGATCGGTCGCTAACCGACCGGCACAGCGCCGGAGTCGAGCGGCGCCTGGCCCGGCGCTGCCGCTCGAATGTCCGCGCGAAAAGGCGCGGGAGCGGGCTCTGCCGAGCCCGTCGCGGCCGGCCCCTCGGGGGCAGCGACCGGCGGGAGCGTGGGGCTCACTGTTCGTGGCGCAAAGCCGGGAACAAGATGACGTCACGGATGCTGGAGCTGTCGGTCAGCAGCATCATCAGACGGTCGATGCCGATGCCGCAGCCGCCCGTCGGGGGCATGCCGTACTCGAGCGCGCGGATGAAGTCGGCGTCGTAGAACATCGCCTCCTCGTCGCCGGCGTCCTTGTTGGCGACCTGGGCCTGGAAGCGGGCGGCCTGGTCCTCGGCGTCGTTCAGCTCGGAGAACCCGTTGGCGTATTCGCGGCCGGTGATGAACAGCTCGAAGCGTTCGGTGATGGCCGGGTTCGAGTCGGACGCGCGCGCGAGCGGGCTCACCTCGACCGGGTAGTCGATGATGAAGGTGGGCTGCCAAAGCTTCGCTTCGACCTCGGCCTCGAACAGGCCGAACTGCAGCTCGGCCAGCGTCCAGTGGGCCGGCGCCTTCTCGCCGGCGGCGACGATGCGCGCGCGCAGCAGGTCCTTGTCCTCGGTCTGCGCGAGGGTCAGCCCGCAGTGTTCGACCAGCGAGTCGCGCACCGTCAGGCGGGCGAACGGCTTGTCGAGATGCACGTCCTTGCCGGCGTAGGTGAGCGCGGCGGAGCCCGTGGCGGCGATCGCGGCGTGGCGCAGCACCTGCTCGGTGAAGTCCATCAGGTCGTGGTGGTTCCAGTACGCCGCGTAGAACTCCATCATCGTGAATTCGGGGTTGTGCCGAACCGAGATGCCTTCGTTGCGGAAGCTGCGGTTGATCTCGAACACGCGCTCGAAGCCGCCGACGATCAGGCGCTTCAGGTAGAGCTCCGGCGCGATGCGCAGGTACATCGCCTGGTCGAGCGCGTTGTGGTGCGTGACGAAGGGCTTCGCGTTCGCGCCGCCCGGGATCGGGTGCAGCATCGGCGTCTCGACCTCCATGAAGCCGTTGGCGATCATGAAGGCGCGGATCGAGCCCAGCGCCTCGCTGCGGGCGCGGAAGCGCTTGCGGGCGGCTTCGTCGGTGATCAGGTCGACATACCGCTGGCGGTATTTCACTTCCTGGTCGGCCATGCCGTAGTAGTCGCTGGGCAACGGGCGCAGCGACTTGGTCAGCAGGCGCAGCTTCATGACCTTGATGGTCAGCTCGCCGGTCTTGGTGATGAACAGCGTGCCTTCGGCGCCGAGGATGTCGCCCAGGTCCCAGTGCTTGAACTGGGCGTAGGTTTCCTCGCCGACGTTGTCGATGGCCACGCGCAACTGGATGCGGCCGGTGGCGTCCTGCAGCGAGCAGAACGACGCCTTGCCCATCGTGCGCTTGAGCATCATGCGACCGCCGATGCTGACCTGGATCTCCTGCGGCTCCAGCTCCTCGTTGGTCAGCTGGCCGTACCTGGCGACCAGCTCGGCCGCGCGATGGGTCGGCTTGAAGTCGTTCGGAAATGCGACCCCGCCCCTGGCCCGGATCGCGGCCAGTTTCTCGCGACGCTCCGCAATCAGCTTGTTCTCGTCGAGCGGCGGGGTGGGCGTCGTGGTGTCCATTGCGGGGGATCTGTTGCCAAAAGGAGGAGGGGAGCGGCCGCGGGCCGCCAGGGTGAACCCGCAATTTTACGTTGAACCACTACCAAAACGGTCGTCCGGCGTTCGGCCGAGGCCCGGAACGCGGGCCCGCCATGGTCGCGTGACCTAAAATCGCCGATTCCCTTCCTTCACCCGCCTGCCCGCGTCCCGCGCGGGCGCGGGCGCGCCTTGGCTCCCCGCAGCCCGGCCGCGCCGGGCCTTCAGCCGCAAACATGTCCTCGCACAGCCTCCGCCCCCACACCTCCGCCCCCGTCACCGACCGCAAGGTGCGCTTCGCGTTGGCGGGCGCCGGGCGCATCGCCGCCAACCACATGGAGTCGATCAAGGCGCACGCCGAGCGGGCCGAGCTCGTGGCGGTGTGCGACACCGACCCGGCCACGCTGGCCGCCGCGGTCGCCCGCACCGGCGCGCGCGGCTACCCGAGCCTCGAGGCGATGCTGGCGGCCGAGACGCCCGACTGCGTGATCATCACCACGCCCAGCGGGCTGCACTCGCAGCAGGTGATCCAGGTGGCGCGCGCGGGCTTCGACGTGATGACCGAAAAGCCCATGGCCACCCGCTGGCAGGACGGCCTGGCCATGGTGCGCGCCTGCGACGAGGCCGGCGTGCGGCTGTTCGTCGTCAAGCAGAACCGCCGCAACAAGACCCTGCAGCTGCTCAAGCAGGCGATGGACGCCGGCCGCTTCGGGCGCATCTACATGATCAACGTCAACGTGTTCTGGACGCGTCCGCAGGCGTACTACGACAGCGCGGCCTGGCGCGGCACGTGGGAGTTCGACGGCGGCGCGTTCATGAACCAGGCGAGCCACTACGTGGACCTGCTGGACTGGATCGGCGGCCCGGTCGAGAGCGTGATGGCCTACACCGGCACGCTGGCGCGCAACATCGAGGTGGAGGACACCGGCGTGGCGGCGCTGAAGTGGCGCAACGGCGCGATGGGCACGGTCAACGTCACCATGCTCACGTACCCGAAGAACCTCGAAGGCTCGATCACGATCCTGGGCGAGAAGGGCACGGTGCGCATCGGCGGCGTGGCGGTCAACGAGATCCAGCAATGGAATTTCGCCGAGCCGCACCCGATGGATGCCGAGCGCGACGACGCGAGCTACCAGACCACCTCGGTCTACGGCTTCGGCCACCCGCTGTACTACGACAACGTCATCAAGACCCTGCGCGGCGAGGCGGTGCCCGAGACCGACGGGCGCGAAGGGCTGAAGTCGCTGGAACTGCTGATCGCGATGTACATGTCCGCGCGCGACGGCAGGCGAGTCAACCTCCCGCTGGAATACTGATCTTGCCCACCACCATCCACCCGACCGCGATCGTCGACGACGGCGCCGTCCTCGGCGACGGCTGCCGCGTCTGGCACTGGGTGCACATCAGCGGCGGCGCGCGCATCGGCGCGGGCTGCTCGTTCGGCCAGAACGTCTACGTCGGCAACGACGTGGCGATCGGCGACAACGTCAAGATCCAGAACAACGTGTCGGTGTACGACGCGGTGACGCTGGAGGACGACGTGTTCTGCGGCCCCAGCATGGTGTTCACCAACGTCTACAACCCGCGCGCCGCGGTCGTCCGCAAGGACGAGTACCGCCGCACGCTGGTGCGCCGGGGCGCGACGCTGGGGGCCAACGCCACGCTCGTGTGCGGCGTCACCGTCGGCCGCCACGCCTTCGTCGGCGCCGGCGCCGTGGTGCAGAAGGACGTGCCCGACTTCGCGCTGGTGGTGGGCGTGCCCGCGCGCCAGATCGGCTGGATGAGCCGCTTCGGCGAGCGCCTGGACCTGCCTCTGCAAGGCCACGCCGAGATCGCCTGCCCGAACAGCGACGACCGCTACCGACTGGACGGCGACGTGCTGTCCCTGATTTGAGAAGCTGCCCATGAACGCTCCCCTGCCGCCGCAAGGCAAGATCGAATTCATCGACCTGAAGGCCCAGTACGCGGCGCTGCGCGACGAGATCGCCGTGCGCATGCAGAAGGTGCTGGACCACGGCCAGTACATCATGGGCCCCGAGGTCAAGGAGCTCGAGGCGGCGCTCGCGGCGCACACCGGCGCGAAGCACTGCGTCACCGTGGCCAGCGGCACCGAAGCGCTGCTGATCGCGATGATGGCGCTGGACCTGAAGCCGGGCGACGAGGTCATCACCACGCCGTTCACCTTCGCGGCCACGGCCGAGACCATCGCTCTGCTGGGCGCAATTCCGGTCTGGGTGGACATCGAGCCCGACACCTGCAACATCGACGCCTCGAAGATCGAGGCCGCGATCACGCCGCGCACCCGGGCCATCATGCCGGTGTCGCTCTATGGCCAGTGCGCCGACATGGACGAGATCAACGCCATCGCCGCGCGCCACGGCCTGCCGGTGATCGAGGACGCGGCGCAGAGCTACGGCGCCACGTACAAGGGCAGGCGCAGCAACAACCTGTCCACGTTCGGCTGCACCAGCTTCTTTCCGAGCAAGCCGCTGGGCTGCTACGGCGACGGCGGCGCCATCTTCACCAGCGACGACGCGCTCGCGCAGGCCGCGCGCGAGATCCGCGTGCACGGCCAGAGCGCGCGCTACACGCACACCCGCGTGGGCGTGGGCGGGCGCATGGACACGCTGCAGTGCGCGGTCGTGCTGGCCAAGCTCGGACGCCTCGACTGGGAGCTGCAGCGCCGGTTCGAGATCGGCGCCAGGTACCACGAGCGGCTCGCGGCGCTGAACCTGACGACGCTGACCGTGCGCCCCGACCGCGACAGCGTGTGGGGCCAGTACACCGTGCGCGTGGCCAATCGCGCGCACGTGCAGGCGGTGCTCGCCGAGGCCGGCGTGCCCACGGCCGTGCACTACCCGCGTCCGCTGCACCGCCAGCCGGCCTACGTGAAGTACGGCGACCCCGACAGCTGCCCGCTGGCGATCGCCGCCGCCGACGAGGTGATGAGCCTGCCGATGAGCGCCGACCTGTCGGACGCCGACCTCGACCGCGTGGTCGCCGCGCTGGCCGCGGCCGTCGGCGCGCGCCCCCAGTGATCCTGCCGTGACGTCGCCGGCTGGACGCGGCCTGCTGGGCGCCGTGCTGACGCTGGTCGCCGGCGGCGCGGTCGCGCAGGCGTTGCCGCTGCTGCTGGGGCCGTGGCTCACGCGGCTCTACACGCCGCAGCAGTTCGGCGTCTACCACCTGTTCGCCGCGGTGTCGGCCAACCTGGCGGTGGTGGCGTGCGCGCGCTACGAATTCGCGCTGCCCCTGGTCGGCGACGCCGCCGACGCCGCCGCGTTGCGCAAGCTGTGCCTGCGCGTGCTCGCGGGGGTGACGGGCCTGAGCGCCCTGGCGGCGTCGATCTGGTTCGCGGTCTCGTCGAACGGCTGGACGGCCTGGCTGCCGGTGGCGGTCGCCGTGCTCGGCTGGCTGTCTCTCGCCACCTTGTGGGCGACGCGCGCCCAGGCCTATCGCGCGCTGGCCATCGCGCGCGTGGTGCAGTACGGCGGCGCGTCGCTGGCGCAGGCCGGCGCGGCGCTGCTGGGCGCGGGCGTGCAGGGCTTGATCGCGGCGCCGATCGCCGCCGCCGCCGCCGCGGCCGCGGTGTTGCGGCTGCCCGTGGCGGACGAGGCTCCGGCGGCGCCGCAGCGCTGGCGCGAACTGGCGCGGCGCTTCCGCGACTTCCCGTTGCTCAACACGCCGCACGCGTTCATGGGGGCGTTGCAGGACACCGTCTCGATCGCGATGATCGCCGCCTGGCAAGGCCCCGTGGCGGCCGGCTTCTGGGGCCTGTCGCTGCGCTACCTGAAGGCGCCCGCGACGCTGGTGGGCGGCGCGGTGTCGCAGGCGCTGTATCCGCAACTGGCCGCCCATGGCGCCGCGGCCGACCACGACGCGGACCCCCACGCGCCCCTGCGCGTCACGCGCGAGGGACGCGCGGCCGTGCGGCGCGTGATGGGGGGCCTGGCGGCGATCGCGTTGCCGCTCGTGCTGCTGCTTTGGGCGTTCTCGCCCTGGGCGTTCGCACGCCTGTTCGGCGCGGACTGGCGTGGCGCGGGCGAGCTCGCGCGCACGCTGGGCCTGTACATCGGCGTGCACTTCGTGGCCGCGCCGCTGGCCGTGGTCACGCTGGCCTGGGGCGCGCAGGCCTGGGCGCTGCGGCTCGCGCTGGTGGGTCAGGCCGCCTTCGTCGGAGCGCTGGCCGCGGGCCTCGAACTGGGCGGACTGCCCGGCGCGGGCTGGGGCGTGTCGATCGCGATGACCTTGTACTTCGGCTACTACTTCCTGCGCCTGGCCACCTGGCCGCTCACCGTGAAGGAACCCGCATGACGCTGCGCACGACGTTCAATCGGCTGCGCCGCCGCTGGCTGCGGCGCTGGATCTGGCAACCGGTGTTCGGCGAGGAGCAGCGCGGCCGGCTGCTGCCCAACACGCGCATCTCGAGCGCCAGCGTGATCGAGCACGAGGACAGGCTCGTGCTCGGCGACAACGTCTTCATCGGCGCGTTCAACTTCATCGAGGCCAGCGGCGGCATCACGATCGAGGAGGGCGTCCAGATCACCAGCCACAGCGCCATCGTCACGCACAGCTCGCACCGCTCGCAGCGCCTGCTGGGTCCCGGCTACGTGACCTGGCCGGTGCCGCCCGGCGGCGAGCGTCCGGGCTGGATCTCGGGGCCGATCCGCATCGGCGCGTACAGCTTCATCGGCCCGCACAGCCTGATCGAGGCCAACACGAACCTGGGCCGCGGCACGCTCGTGTGCGCCGGCAGCTTCGTGCGCGGCACCTACCCCGACTTCGCGATCCTGGAGGGCCGCCCGGCACGCGTGGTGGGCGACAGCCGGCGCGCCGACGAGCGCGCGCTGGTGCGCTTTCCCGAGCTGCAGGTGCTCTACGACGCCTGGGCCGCCGCGCCGCAACCCGTCGATCTCGGAACGGCCACATGACGCTGCCGGGGCGCCCGTTGCGCGTCGTGCTGTTCGGCGACGGCGAGAGTCCGCACCTGCTGAAGTGGGCGCGGGCGCTGGCGCCGCGGGTCGAGCTGTACGTCGCGTCCAGCCGCGGGCTCGCGCCGGCGCTGGCCGCGCTGGTCGCGCCGGAGCGCACGCTGGCGCTGCAGCACGCGACGAAGTTCTCCGGCGGCAACGCGGCGCTGCTGCGGACGCTGCCGCGCCTCGCCCGCTGGCTGCGCGGCGTCGACGCCGACTGGATCAACGCGCACTACCTCACGTCCCACGGCACGCTCGCGTGGCTGGCGCGCAGGCTGGGCGTGCGCGCCAGCCTCGCCGCGTCGGCCTGGGGCTCGGACGTCCTGGTCGCGCCGCGCCGGAGCGCCGTGCTGCGCTGGGCGACGTCGCGCGTGCTGCGCGACGCGGCGGTCTGCACGAGCGATTCGGCCCACATGGCGCAGCGCATGCGCGAACTCGGCGCGCGCGACGTGATGACGTTCCCGTTCGGCCTGGACGCGCTGCCCCCGGCGCCGACCGCCAAGGAGCCGCGCCTGTTCTTCGCCAACCGCGGCCTCGAGGACATCTACGATCCGCATCGCGTGCTCACGCTGTTCGCCGGCGTCGCGGGCGCCTGGCCCGACGCGCGCCTGGTGGTCGCCAACAGCGGCGCGCTGCGCGAGGCGCTGGAGCGCCGGGCGCTCGAGCCGGACCTGGCCGGACGCGTCGAATTCGTCGGCCGGCTCGACGCCGCTGCGCAGTCCGCGTTCTACGCCCGCGCCCGCTGGTACCTCAGCGTGCCGCGCAGCGACTCGGTCTCGGTCTCGGTGCTGGAGGCGATGGGGCATGGCTGCGTTCCGCTGCTGTCCGACCTGCCGGCCAATCGCGAACTGGTCCGCGACGGCGCCAACGGCCTGATCGTGCCCGACGGCCAGGCGGCGTTGTCCATCGCCGCGCTGGAGCGGCTGCAGGCCGACGCCGCGGCCATCTCGGTGGCCAATCGCGACTGGGTCGGCGCCCACGCGCTGTTCGGCCCCTGCGTCGAGGCCTTCGTCGCACGTCTGGAACAATCGACTCCCCGTCCTGGAACTATCACCGGATCCCCGGCGCCATGAACATCGTCTACATCGAGCACTACGCCGGCACGCCCTCGCTCGGCATGGAGTTCCGCCCGTACTACCTCGCGCGCGAATGGGTGCGCGAGGGCCACCGCGTGCAGATCCTCGCGGCCTCGTACTCGCACGTGCGCGCCCGCCAGCCCGAAGTGGGCGACAAGCCGAAGAACCAGAACGTCGACGGCATCGAGTACCGCTGGTATCCCACCCGCGCCTACCAGGGCAACGGGCTGGGCCGCGTGCGCAACATCTGGGAGTTCCTCAGACAGGTGTGGAGCGACACCGACCGCGTGATCCGCGAGATGAAGCCCGACGTCGTCATCGCGTCGAGCACCTATCCGATGGACATCTGGGTGGCGCGCAGGATGGCGCGCCGCTGCAAGGCCAAGCTGGTCTTCGAGGTGCACGACCTGTGGCCGCTGTCGCCGATCGAGCTGTCCGGCATGTCGCCGGGTCATCCGTTCGCGCGCTTGTGCTCCAAGGCCGAATCGGACGCCTACCGCGACGCCGACGTCGTGGTCTCGATGCTGCCCTGCGTGCACACCTACATGGCCTCGCGCGGGCTCGATCTCGACAAGCTCGCGATCGTGCCCAACGGCATCTCGCCCGACGACTGGGCCGGCAAGCCCTATCCGCTGCAGGGCGACATCGCCGGCACGCTGGCCACCGCGCGCCAGCTGGGCGAGACGGTCGTGGGCTACGCCGGCTCGATGGGCGAGCCCAACGCGCTCGACACGCTGCTCGACGCCGCCGCCCGCCTGCGGGTCGATCCGGCCGGCCGCAAGCTGCGCTTCCTCCTCGTGGGCGACGGCCACCTGCGCGCGCACCTGCAGGAGCGCGTGCGCAAGGAGGGCCTGAGCAACGTCTCGATGCTGCCGCCGATCCCCAAGCTCCAGGTGCCCGCGATGCTCGCCCAGGTCGACATCGCCTACATCGGCTGGCAGCGCGTGCCGATCTACCGCTTCGGCATCGCGCCCAACAAGCTGATGGACTACATGATGGCCGGCCGCCCCGTGCTTCACTCGGTGGAGGCCGGCAACGACCCGGTGGCCGAGGCGGGCTGCGGCGTGACCGTCGCGCCGCAGGACGCGCGCGCCGTGGCCGACGGGCTGCTCAGGATGATGCAGCTGGCGCCGGCGGCGCGGGCGGTGATGGGGGCGCGGGGGCGAGAGTATGTGCTGGCGAGGCACACGTATCCGGTGTTGGCGCAGCGCTTTCTCAAGGCGATCGACGCATCGCGCGACGGGGCGTTGCGAGGCTGACGCGAGGCGTCGGCACACCACGGGGCCAAACACGCTGGCGGCATGGTTCGAGCGATCAGGGCCGTTGCCTTGCGCTACACTGAACGCCGCGTTCGGATTGTTCATTCCGGGCCGGGTCGAATGACCCGATCTGGCGGGCGATCGGAACATGCCACGGTATGGGGAGGGCGGCCAACGCAGGCCCGCCTTCCCGGGGTTCGGCGCCGGCTTTCAAGGGGATCGTTGCCCTCGACTAACAGGCGGAAAGCGCTGCCTGCAACGGTCGGTTCGATAATTGAATGCGATGGCCGAGTACGAATCGTTAAGCGAGACCCTCCGCGTGGGACCGATGGATTCGGGTGGGGTCGGCACGCGGTCGCGCTGGAGTTTCGGCAAGAAGGCGGGTCGTCCGACGCAAGCCGCCAGCGACGGCCTCGGTGTGCGCGAAACCGTCTACCTGAACGGCAAGTTCACGGCCCAGCACATGACCGGCACGCAACGTGTCGCCGTCTGCCTGGTGCGAGAGCTGGACTGCGTGCTCGCGCAGTCCTCGAACCCGCCGCGCGTCGTCCTGTTGTGCCCGCCGAACGGCCAGGCGCCGGAATTCCGCCATATCGAGGTCCGCCATACCGGCGCGGCGAACATCAGCCTCTTCACGTGGGAACAGTGCTGGCTGCCGATGATGGTGCGCGGCCGGCCGCTTCTGAACCTGGGCGGCACGGCGCCGCTGTTCGGCCGCAACCGGGTGTGCATCCTCCACGATGCGGCCGTCTTCGACTGCCCTCAGGCGTACACGTTGCCGTTCCGGGTCTGGTACCGGCTGCTGTTCCGGGTGCTGTCCCGGCGTGCCGGCAGCGTGTACACGGTGTCCGATTTCTCCAGCACGCAACTGACGCGCCACCTGGGCGTACGCCCCGGGCGGATCGAGGTGTTGAACAACGGCAGCGGCCACTTGAAGGAAGTCGTCCCCGAGCCCGAGGCGCTGGCCCGACTCGGGCTCGTGCCGCATCGGTACTGGCTCGCCGTGGGCGGCGCGAGCATCAACAAGAACATGTCGCTGCTGCGACGGGCGTTCGAACGCCTGGACCCGTCGAGCGACGCCAAGCTGGTGATCGTCGGCGGCCTCAACAGCCACGTGTTCGGCGAGCAGCCCGCCGTCGCCCTGTCCGGGGACTCGCGCGTGGTGGTGGCCGGCCCGGTTTCCGACGCGACGCTGAAATCGCTGTACCTGTCTGCCACTGCGCTCGTCTTTCCGTCGCTGTACGAGGGCTGCGGGTTGCCGCCGCTCGAGGCGATGCAATGCGGCTGCCCGGTGTTGGCGTCGACCGCGGCCTCGATTCCGGAGACCTGCGGCGACGCCGCGGTCTACTTCGATCCGACCTCCGTCGACAGCCTGGTCGAGGCGATGCAGCGGCTCGAGGGAGACGCCGCGCTGCGTGCGGAGCTGGTCCGGGCCGGCCTGGCCCGCGTCGAACTGTTCGACTGGCGCAGCTCCGTGGAGCAGGTCTACGAGCAGCTGGCCTCATGAGGGTTGGCGGCGTGTCGGCGCGCACCGGGAGGGCGGACAGGGCTCCTGGCGGGATGTCCAGCGCATGAGGGTCCTGCAGCCCGGCAAGTTCCATCCCTCGTTCCGTGGCGGCATCGAAACCACGGTCCACGAACTGACCGAAGGGCTGGCGCGCGCCGGCGTGCCGGTCGAGGCGCCTTGTTCGGGGATCGGGCGCGGCACCCGGTGCGACGAGATTCCTGGCTACCGCATGACGCGCGCCTCGAACGGACACACGGGCTACAACGTGCCCGTCGGATCGCCGTCGGCGCAGCCGGTGGCGGCGCAATCCCTCGATCATGCCGCGCGCAAGCACTTCCTGGCCGAATGCACCGCCGAGATAATGATGAAGCGCACGCTGGCGCTGTACGAGCAGGGGTTGCGACGCAGGCTCCGGAACCCGCGTCAGGGCGAAGCCGCGTGAGGCCACAACAAAGGTCGGGAATTGAACCAAGAAATCGCTGAGATGAAGTCGGCGCGACGAGCGCGCCGGAGCCGGCCGCGCTGGCTCAACCTGCAGTTCCTCCTCATCGTCGCGTTGCCGACGCTGCTGGCGGTGATCTACTACGGCGTCATCGCCTCGGACATCTACATCTCCGAATCACGCTTCGTCGTGCGCAGCCCCGAGCGTCCGAACCAGCTCGGACTCGGCGCGCTGCTGCAGGGCACCGCGCTCTCGCGCTCGCAGGACGAAAGCTACTCGGTGCAGGATTTCATGCTGTCGCGCGACGCGCTGCGCGAACTCGACGAGAAACTGCAGATCCGCAAGTCCTACACCGATCGCTCGTTCGACGGGTTCAGCCGTTTTCCCGGCTTCGACAGGGATACCAGCTTCGAGGCGCTGCATCGGTACTACCAGAAGCAGGTGAGCATCGACTACGACACCGCGTCGTCGATCTCGGTGTTGATGGTGCGGGCCTTCACGCCCGAGAAGGCGCGCGACATGAACGAGGCGCTGCTGCTGATGGGCGAGCACCTCGTCAACAACCTCAACATGCGCAGCCGACAGGACCTGATCGAGGTGGCGCAGCGCGAGGTGTCGGCGGCGGAGGAGCGTTCGCGCAACACGTCGTTGTCGCTGTCGCAGTTCCGCTCGAGCGACGGCGTGTTCGATCCGACCGCGCAGTCGGCGCTGCAGCTGCAGGGCGTGGGCAAGCTGCGCGAGGAGCTGCTGGCCAGCGAGATGCAGCTGACCGAGTTGCGCCGGTTGTCGCCGAGCAATCCGCAGGTCGAGACGCTGAGCCACCACGTGGCCGAGTTGCGGCGACAGGTCGAGTCCGAATCGGGGCGGGTCGTCGGCGGCAAGAGCTCGTTCAGCGGCAAGTCGCCGGCCTACGAACGGCTGATCCTCGAGAAGACCTTCGCCGACCAGCAACTGGGCGCGGCGATGGCCAGCCTCGAGACGGCGCGCCGCGAAGCCGCGCGCAAGCAGCTGTACCTCGAGCGCCTGGTGCAGCCGAACCTGCCTGACCACGCCGTGGAGCCGCGCCGCCTGCGCGGCGTGCTGACCGTGTTCGCATTGGCGTTGGTACTCTGGGGCGTCGTCAGCCTGGTACTGGCCGGCGTGCGCGAACACGCCGACTGACGCGATGGTGTCGCCGCCTCGTCCGGGCCTGGGCGCGTCGCTGGCGGTGCAGTGGCGCGTGATCCATGCGTTGCTGCTGCGCGAACTCATCACGCGCTTCGGCCGCCGCAACGTGGGCGTGCTCTGGTTGATCGCGGAGCCGATGCTGTTCACGATGGTCATCATGGCGTTCTGGACGCTCTCGGGCATGCGCCGCACCGCCAACGTGCCGGTGGCCGCGTTCGCGATCACCGGCTATTCGTCCGTGCTGATGTGGCGCAACACGGTCAGCCATTGCCTGCATGCGATCGAGAGCAACGGCAACCTGCTGTACCACCGCAACGTGCAGCTTGTCGACGTGTTCGTCGCGCGCATCCTGATCGAGGTCGGCGGCGCCACGGGGTCGTTCATCGTGCTGACGCTCGGATGCGCCGCGTTCGGGGTGATCCAGCTCCCGGACGATCTGCTGAAGGTGACGTTCGCCTGGCTGATGCTGGGCTGGTTCGGCGGCGCGCTGGCCCTCCTGGTGGGCGCCGCGACGGCGTTCGGCGAGATCGTGGCGCGGCTCTGGTCGCCGTTGTCGTACATCCTCTTTCCTCTGTCGGGCGCCGCGTTCATGGTGTCCTGGCTGCCGCCTTCGACGCGCGACCTGGTCCTGGCGCTGCCGATGGTCCACTGCGTCGAGTTGCTGCGCGAAGGATTCTTCGGCACCGCGGTCCGCACGTTCCACAACATGGGCTTCGTGGCCGTCGTCAACCTGCTGCTCACGTTCATGGGTCTGGCCCTCCTGCGTTACGTGGCGCCGCGCGTGGAGGCCCGATGATCTCGGTCGAGAACGTCAGCAAGACCTACCGCACGCGCTTCGGCAGCCACCGCGTGCTGGACAACGTCAACCTGCGCCTGGCTCCCGGCCGCAACGTCGGGATCCTCGGGCGCAACGGCGCGGGCAAGTCGACGCTCATCCGACTGCTCGCCGGCGCCGAGCAGCCGACCCACGGGCGCATCGTGCGCGGCATGAGCGTCTCCTGGCCGCTGGCCTTCGGGGGGGCGTTCCAGGCCAACCTGACCGGACTGGACAACCTCAAGTTCGTCTGCCGGATCTACGGTGTCGACTACCGCCCGCTGATGCCCTTCATCGAGGAGTTCACCGAACTCGGCGCGTATTTCTACGAGCCCGTGGCGCACTACTCGGCCGGCATGGTGACGCGGCTCGCGTTCGCGCTGTCGATGGCCGTGGAATTCGACTGCTTCCTGATCGACGAGACCATGGTGGTCGGCGACAAGCGCTTCCACGATCGTTGCCACGAGGAGCTGTTCCACAAGCGGCGCGACCGTGCTTTCATCCTCGTGTCGCACGATGCCGAAGTCATCAAGCTGTACTGCGAGCGGGCGTGCGTGCTCCACGAGGGCCGGCTCTACGAGTTCGACAGCGTCGACGCCGCCTACGAGTTCTATCACCAGGACGTCCTCGCCCCCGCGACGTCCGCTGCCGCACCATGAAACGGAATCGCGTGAAGATCCTGCTCGAACTGCGTCCGGCCTTCGACGGCCACGCCGGCATTCCCCAGGAAACGCGGCTGCTCTTCCGCGGGCTCGCCCAGATCGGCGAGCTGCAGGTCGACGGCATGCTGCAGAGCAGCGGCCTCCTCCTGGCCAAGGGCCTGCCCGCGGCCGATGGCGGGCGCCGCTGGCCGGAGCACAAGCGCATCAACCGGCTGTCGCGCGTGGTGATCTCGGCGCAGCCTGGCCGCGGCCCCAGGCGGCTCGAACTCCTGATCGGATCGCTCAAGCTGCTGTCGACGCTCGTCGGCGGACGCCAGTCCCTGACCCGTTTCGATGCCAGCCATCATCGGGACTTCATCTGGCGCGCGCTCTTCGGCAAGACGCTGCCGGTCCAGGACTTCGATACCGTGACGCGCGCCGCGTACCGCGTGCTGCAACTGCCTTGGGGCGGCATGCACCGGGGCGCCCTGTTCTTCCGCCGCTGCGTCGGCAAGGCGATCTATCCGCGGCTGGACAGCGCCGACTACGACGTGCTGATCGCGGAAACGCCGTTCCCGGGCCGAGTGTCTGCGCGCACCACCCTGGTCATTCGCTACCACGACGCGATCCCGATCCTGATGCCGCACAGCATTTCCGATCGCGAGCATCACCAGGCCTCGCACTACGAGGCGCTGCGCCGCAACGTCGAGGACGGCGCCTGGTTCGCCTGCGTGTCCGAGGCGACGCGGCGCGACCTGCTGTCGATTTTCCCGCAGGTCGAGGCGCGCGCGGTGACGCTGTACAACATGGTTTCGCACCATTACTACCCGGGCAGCGAGCCGGCCGACCGCATTCCGGACATCCTCGTGACCCGGCGCAATCCGGCCGTGCAGGCGGCCGGCCCGGGCGACGGGCCGACGAAGCACGCGCCGTATCTGCTGATGGTGTCCACCATCGAACCGCGCAAGAACCATCTCGCGTTGCTGAGTGCGTGGGAACGCTTGCGCAATGCCGGCCATGCCGACCTCCAGCTCGTGTTCGTGGGCATGCTGGGCTGGCACCACGAGCCGATCGTGAGCAAGTTCCAGCCCTGGCTCGGGCAGGGCCTGCACGTGCTGGAGGACGTGCCGGCGGACGAACTGCGCCTGCTCTATCGCCATGCGACGGTGACCGTCTGCCCGAGTTTCGGCGAGGGATTCGACTTCTCCGGCGTCGAGGCGATGCGTTGCGGCGGCGTGGTCGCGGCCTCCGACATTCCGGTACACCGCGACGTGTTCGACGACGCCGCCGCCTACTTCACGCCGTACGCCCCCGAGCAGATGGCCGACACCCTGAAGCAACTGCTTTCCCCCGGGGCGGAAACCCGACGGCGCGAGCTCGTGGAGCGCGGCGGGGAAGTCTCGGCGAGGTACCTGCCAGAAGTACTATTGCCTCGTTGGAAGGCATTCCTGGATCAATTGGTTGTTCAATCATGACGCACAAGCAGATCGTCGTCCTGGGCACCCCCGGCGGCAGTTGGACGGCGGGCGCCTCCCACCTTGTCGGCGGCACCGGCGTGGCCTTGCACGTCGGCACGGAGGCCGACCTTCGGCGCCTCGGCGAGTTCGCCGGTGCCCGCTGGCTGGTGCTGGTGGAGAACCCCGTTCACGGATTGGCCCGGAGCCTGGTGCGCGTGCCGGACGCCGACATCGAAGCCTGGATGAATCGCTGGGTGCATGTCGGGCGGGAGTTGATGAACCTGCTGCAGACCCGGCCCGGCCAGTCGCTGTTCGTCGACTGGAGCGAGGCGCTGGCCGCGCCCGAGCGCTTCGCCGCATGCCTGCGCGAGCGTTTGGGGGCCGACGTGACGATGGGCGCCGCCGCGATCGACGAGCCTGCCGACCTGGCGGCCGTCGCCCTGGCTCGGCTGGCCCTGGCACGCCATCGTCAGGCGAGCGCGCTTGCCGCGGAGCTGGAGGCGGCCTGCATGCCCTTGGGCGGCACGGCGACTGACGACGAATCGCCTGGCAGCACATCGTCCGCGGACGGCCTGCAGGACGTCGCGCTCGCCTGGTCCACCATTGCCACGTTGCAGCGCCGGCTGCTCGACACGGCGCGAAGCGAGACGCAGGCGCTCGGGCGTGCACGCGATCTCGGCAGCCAGCTCGAATCGGCGACAGCGGGGCTTCAGAACACCGAGCAGGCGCTCAACGAGGCGATTGCCGCGCGCATCGCGGCCAAGGACGCCGCGGACTCGCTCGAGCTGAAGCTGGCGTTCGATGCGCAGGAGCGCGCGGCCAAGGTGCTGGCGCTCGACGCGGCGCGGCAGCGGCTGGACGAGTTGCAGGCCGAGCGCGATGCGTGCAGGGTCGAGCTCGAACGGCATGCGCGGGACGTGGTGGCGTTGCAGGCCCGCGTCCTGCGGGCCGAAAGGGAAGATGCCCACCTGCTGATGCAACTGCACGAAACCCAGGAAGTCATCGAACAGGAGATCGTGGCGCGGCAGCAGGCGGATCAGCGACTGCTCGAGGCGAGCGGCCAGTTGACCATGCACCAGGCGGGCGCCGCGCTGACGGCCGCGAAGGTGGTGCTCGGCGCGGAGCGCGACGACGAGCCCTATCGCGAGCTGGATGTGGCGTTCGCCGGCGTGCGCCTTCACGACATGCCGGTGGGCGATGTCGGCATGCGCCTGATCGAGCATCGCCAGCACCCCGGCCTGGTCGTCTTCGAGGGCGAGGCCGGCCAACGGCTGCTGTCGTCCTGGCACGAATCGGGCAGCGAAGGCGAACGCCGCTACATGCTGCTGGTGCCCGCCGACGACGCCGGTTCGGCATTGCTCGATCGCCTGCCCAGTGCGGACCGGCGCCGCCTCGACGACGCGATCGACTTGCTGGAGCGCTCGCTCATCGGCGCCCCGGCCCATGCGACCTGGCTGGCGCTCGTGCGGCGGCTGAAGGTCGAGATCAAGGAGCGCCAGCCCCGGTTTCGCTTCAACGCGATGGACGTCCAGCCGGTCGAGGGCCGGCCGTCGACCCTCGAGGTGTCCTTCATCGGGGCCGAGTTCGGAGCGCGCTCTTGGTCCGTCCTGCGCGCGCGCTGGCAACCCGGCGCGCGACACCCCGTCGAACTGGTGCATGGCGCCGATCGCGCGGAGATGTTCCCGCTGCGCGGCTGGCGCCGCCTGACCGGCGACCCTGCCCAGCCGCTCGATGCCTGGGTGATGCCGCTGGCCTCCGCGCCGGGACGCAGCGAGGGTTTCGACACCTGGCAGACGTTGGACCAGGGCGATGCCGACTTCCTGACGGCGCTGCTGGACGCGTTGCCGGCTGCCGCCCATCGTGCCGTCGAGAGCGAACTGATTCCGAGCGAAGACGCCGCGCGTTTGCTGGGCGAAGCGCATCTGCTGCTGCGCCTGGTTCCCGTGCCGCCGGTGCCGCCCTCGCGCGGATTGCGCGGCGTGGCGCGCAAGGCCTGGCGTGCCATGCGCCGTCGCCGTGCCGACGTGGCGCAAGGGCAGGGGGCTGCGGCATGAGTTCGCTCGAGTCGGCATTGGCGCGCTGGCGTCCCCGCGAGCTCGACCTGGTCGTGCATGTCGGAGCGGGACGCGGCGACGAACTGGACGCCTACGCGGCGCTCGAGGTCGGACGCGCGGTGCTTGTCGATGGCGACGCGCAGGCTGCGGCGGAACTTCGCGACGCGGTCGCCAGGCTCCCCTGGGCCGAGGTGCTGGAACGGGTGGTGTCGGCCGATGGCGCGGACGCCGAGTGGAATCGCTACAACCTGGCGGCCCTGAACGGGCTGGCCGACGCCCTGGACGCGCGGCGCATCTTTCCACGGCTGCGCCGGGAGTCGTCGCTGCGCATTCCGACGACGAAGCTGGACGCCTTGCTGGCGGCCATCGAGGTGCCGGACGGGGGCCGTTCGGCGCTGGTGCTGGACATGCACGGGATCGACGCACGCCTCCTGGATCTCGCACGCGAACAGTTGCACCGCTTCGAAGGCATCGTCCTGCGCGGCACCGTCCGGTCCGCGGACGGCGGCGACGGATCGATCGACCTGCAGCTGCGCGCGGCAGGGTTCGTCCCCGAGCTGCCTGGCGACGACGACGCGCTCTGGCCGGTCCAGCGCTGGCGCTTCGATCGTCCGGCGTTCGAGAGGGGCGAGCTGCGCCGGCGGCTGGAAGCCTCCGAGGCCGCCGTGCGTGCCGGCCGCGAAGAACTGTCCGCCGTCCGGGCCGACCTGACGGCGCAACTCGACGCGGCCCGGCGTTCCGCGCACGACGCACAGGCCGCCTTCTCGCGCGAGCGCGAGGTGCAGTCGCAACGAGCGGAACGCCTGGACGCGGACGTGCTCCAGGCGGAACAGCGATGCCGCACGCTGGAAACCCAGCTCCAGCTGCAGCAGGACGAACACGCCAGCGCTCGCCAGCGGGCGCAGGAGCAACTGGCCCAGGCGCAAGAGGCCGGGGCGCGGGCCGATCGCGAGCGTGGCGGGCTGGCGGCGGCCGTTTCGGAGCACCTGGCGAGGATCGAGACGATGTCGGCCAGGCTGGCGGATACGGAGCGCGAGGCCGCCTCCCGGCTGGAACAGCTCGACGAATGGCGCCGGCAGGCTGCCGACCAGGAGCAGCGCCGCAAGGAATCGCAGGCGCAGTTCGACCAGGAGCGAGCCGAACTCGCCGCGGCGGCTTCCAGTCACCTCAGCCGGATCGAAGCGCTTTCCGCCGCGCTCGCGCAGGCGGAGCGACAGGCGCAGGAATACCAGGCGCGATTCGAGCTCGAGCGGGCGGAGCTGGCCTCGGTCGCCTCGCGCCAGGAGGCTCGAATCGACGCTCTCGTGGCCGCGCTGTCCGAAGCGGAGCGCCAGGCCGCCGCCCGGGCCTCGGACGTCGAGGCGCTGCGCGGCCAACGCACCGAACAGGACTTGCGCGGGCAGGAATCGCAGGCGCGGTTCGATCGCGAGCGAGCCGAACTGGCCGCGGCGGCGTCGGCCCACCAGGCGCGCACCGACGCGCTTTCCGCCACGCTGTCGCAGACGCAAGCCAAGGCCACGGCACACGTGGAGGAAGTCGATCAGCTGCGCCGCCAGGCGGCCGAGCAGGACAAGCGCCTGCGCGATCTCGAGCAGGTCCTTCAGGATCGGCAGGCGCGCATCAACGGCTATGTCGAGAAATTGACGACGCTCGAACGCGAACGCGAAGCGGCGCTGAAGCGGGAGCGATTGCTTCGCGACGAACTGCTCCAGGCCGAAGCGCAGATCGAGCTGGTGAAGGACGTGGTCCTGCGGGAGACCGAGTTGTGACTCGACGGGCGGAGGGCGCCGGGACGCGGCAGTGGCGACGGCGCGGTCAGCAGGAGGCGGCTGAACTCGTCGCCCGGGTCGAGCCCGGCGTGACGGTGCTCGGTGCCAAGGACCTGGCGCTGCTCGACGAGGTGCGCCTGCAATGGCAATTCGGCGATTGGGACACGCTCGCGGGACTTCCGCCCGCGTCGATCGAAGTGCACCCCGCGCGTGCGCAGATCGCGCTGTTGGTCGCCTCCGCGGAGATGCAGCTGGGGCAGGTCGATCGCGCCCGCACGCGCCTGCGGGACGCGATCGCGTGGGGCTGTTCGCGAGAGCAGGTCGCGCGTGTCCTGGTCGCGGGTGTCCACAACCGGCTTGCGCGGGCGTCCGCGCTGCTGGGGCAGGACGAGGCGCGCGTCGAGCGGCATTTCCAGATGGCGGTGCAGGGCGTCGGCGGCGACCTGCGCCTGGCCGGGCGCGCGCGTTCGTCGACCGAGCTGGCCAGGTTGGGATCGGGCGCGGAAGGGGTGCCGCGGGTGTCGAATTCGGCGGCGGATCGCCCGTCGCCGCTGGCCCTCGGCAGCGCTGCGGTGGCGGCCTCGGGCCGGCTCGGGGCGCGCGCCAGCGCCGGCGATTTCTCGGCCAGGAAGGTCGCGCAGATCGAACTCGGACTGGCTTGGGCCGCGACGTCCGTCAACACGGTGCTGTTCCGGCATCACGCCGTGCTTTGTGACGGGCCGTTCCAGTTTTCCGCCGTCTACGTCGACCCACGCACCATGCGGCTGATCCGGCGCGATCTGGTCGACGGCGGCGTCGAGTACGCGACGCTCATGGGCGAGTTCAAGCTCGGCGATGCGCACAACAGCATCAGCCTGGGCATCGATCGCTCGGGCTACCTGCACCTTTGCTACGACCATCACGGCGGCTTGTTGCACTACCGCCGTTCGGAACTTCCGCACGACATCACGCGCTGGTCCGATGAATCCCCGATGACCGGCGTGCATGAGGATCGCGTCACCTACCCGACGTTCATCCACCAGCATGCCGCGGACGGCACCCGCAGGCCGCTGCTGTTCCTGTACCGCGACGGCAAGTACAACCGAGGCCATGCGCGCCTGAAGGAATACGACGAGCACAGCCGCGCCTGGACCGACCGGGAGGTTCCGGTGGCCTCGGGGGCCGACCAGAGGCCCTGGACCTGCAATCCGTACTGGAACCATCCCGCCGCGGACCGCTGCGGCGGCCTGCACCTTTCCTTCGTCTGGCGCACGAATGCGATCGGGACGGAGGGGCGCATCAACAACATCAACGTGTCCTATGCGAAGAGCGTCGACGGCGGCGTCACCTGGGCGACGTCGCGCGGCATGCCGTACCAGCTCCCCATCACGCCGGTCAACGCCGAGACGGCGCTCGGCGTGGCCCCCGGCGACAACCTGATGAACCAGTGCAGCATGGCGGCGGACAGCCGCGGCCGTCCTCACATCGTCTTCTACGCGAACGACGGGGACGGCGTGCCGCAATATCAGCATCTGTGGTTCGACGGCAAGCGCTGGCGCAACACGGTGCTGCCCACGCGGGAGGCCGGATTCAATCTCGAGGGCGGCGGCACCTTGCCGGTGCCGATCAGCCGCCCCGAAGTGCTCGTGGACCGCGACGACAACCTGTTCGTCATCTACCGCACGGACTCGTGCGCGAACCGTCTGGTGGCGACCTGCCTGAAGGCGCCTGCCTATGAACCGGACATGTCGCGCACCGTGGTGCTCTGGGACGAGGATCTCGGCTTTTCCGAACCCATCGTCGACCGCACCCGCTGGGAGCGGGACGGCATCCTCACCATGTTGATACAGCACAACAAGCAGGCCCTCGGCGACGCGCCCCTGAGCGAACTCAAGGACGACACGCGGATGCCGTGCCGGCTGGTCGACTTTTCCTTCGAGGTTCGCGGATGACGCATGCACACAGGCCGACGGCGCTCGCCGCCGGCAATGCGGCCTTGCGGGAGTCCGACTGGGCGCGTGCCATGGGCCATTTCGTCGAGGCCTGGCTTCGGGATCCGGCGGTGGCGGACCTGGCCGCGACGAACATGCGGCTCGCCCGCCGTCGGCGCGCCGCGGCGCGCAGCGACGATGTCCCGTCGACGGCCGGCGTGTTCTGCTGGGATCTCGGCCACAACGCCGCGGGCCGCGCCGAAACCTTGCTGAGGCTGCACGAGCGCCTGGGGCCGGCGCAATTGCTGGGTTGCCTGTATGGCCCGAACGCCGATCTCTGGCCGCCGCTGCGCATGGTGCCCGGCCACGCGGCGACCGTGCTGCGGTTCTCCGACGGCCTGCACTTCGTCGAGGAGGCGTTGTGTTTCGTCGCCGCGCATCCGTTCGACGTCGTCCACGTCAGCAAGCCGCGCCTGCCGGGACTGATCGTCGGCGCGGCCTACAAGCTGCTCTGGGGCAGCACCGTCCTGCTGGACGTCGACGACGACGAGCTGGCTTTCCTGGCCGCCGAGCCGTCCGCCGACGCGGCCGGCGAGCTCCCCGATCGCACGTTCGACGATCTCTGCGGGCCGGCGGCCACGCAGCTTGCGGTCCGCCTGGCGGGCTGCTTCGACCGGCTGACGGCGGTCAACGGCGAGCTGCAGCGCCGCCACGGCGGAGACTTTCTGCCGCATGCGCGCGCGCCGTCGAAGCGCTCGCGCGACGACGCCGCATTGGAGGCCGTTCGTGCGAAGTACGGGCTCTCCGCCGACAAGAAGCTGGTGCTGTTCCTGGGAACGCCGCGGCGCCACAAGGGCGTGGTGGCCGCCGCGCAGATCGTGGCGGCGATGCGGCGCGACGACGTGCAGTTCGTGATCGTCGGCTCGTTCGACGACGACGCCCTCAGGAGCGAGCTGCTCGCGGTGCGGGGCCTCGACCTGGTGCTGCTGGAGGACCAGCCGCTCCATCGCGTCGCGATGCTGACGCAGTGCGCCAGTTGCTGCATCGCGCTGCAGGATCCGGGTTCACCCATCTCGCTGGCGCAGACACCCGCCAAGCTGAGCGATGCCCTGGCCGCCGGCGTTCCGGTCGCCGTGACCGACGTGCTCCCGTTGCGCGAACTGGTGCTGCGTCGTGCCGCATTGGCGCTCGACAGCGCCGGTGACGCGGGCGTCGCGGCCGGCAAGCTCTCGAGAGTCCTCGACGGCTTGCCCGTCGAAGACTACGACCAGGACGCGGCGGCGCTCTACTTCCGTTCGGAACTGTCGCTCGACGTCAACGTGGAGCGCCTGCGGCACAGCGTGGAGCGGGCGCGTACCCGCTCGGCGATGGACGCCTCCCGCCTGGTCGACGATCTGCTGCCCCGCCTGCCTCGCCTCGAGGCGCTCGCCGCCGCCCTCGTCGAGAAGGCCGCGCTTTGGCCCGGCGGGCGCTTGCACATCGAGGGTCCGGAGGCACCCCGGGACGAACGTGCGGCCTTGCGGCGCGCCTTCGCGCCGCCCTTGCCGTTGCCGGGGGCCACCACCTCGGCGCCGTCGCCGCGGGTCGTCGTCTACACGGCAAACACCGGGGCCTACGACCAGCTCTGCGACCCGCCTTTCGTCGTGCCAGGCTGGGACTACGTGGCGTTCTCCGACGTGCCACCGAGCCGGCCCGGGATCTGGCAGGTCCGGCCGATCGACTATCACGAGACCGACCCCACGCGGATCGCTCGCTTCATGAAGCTGCATCCGCACCTGTTCTTCCCCGACAAGGACATCAGCATCTGGGTCGATGCCAACATCGGCTTCGCGTCGTCGCCCGCGGCCTTCGTCGAGGCCCTGGGCGACGACGGCTACTTCGCGCTCTTCCCCCATCCGCAGCGCAATTGCCTGTACGTCGAGGCCGAAGCCTGCGTCCAGCTCAGCAAGGATGAGCCGGACGAGATCGACGCGCAGATCGACCGCTATCTCGCCGCAGGTTTTCCTCGGCATGCCGGCATGTGGGAAACCGGCATCCTCGTCCGGCGCCACAACGATGCCCGCTGCCAGCGCCTGATGAATGCCTGGTGGCGCGAGCTGTTCGCCGGCAGCCGGCGCGATCAAGTCGCGTTGCCGATCGCACTGGCCAGTACCGGCACCCAGGCCATTCCCCTGGCGAGGCCCGGCGTCGACCTGCGCCGGCATCCGGTCATCAGCTACGTCAAGCATCCGGCTCGCAAGAAGATGGCCGAGCCGGGTGCCGCGTGGCCGCCGGACAGTCGCGCCCCCGTGTGGGCGTCCGAAAGCATCGGAGTCGACGTCGGCATCTGCGTGCAGGACGTCTCGGACGAAACGCGGCACGGGCCCGAGGCGGCACTGAGCACGTGCGGGCCCCAGGACCGGTTGATCATGATCGACGACGCATCGACGGGAGAGATCTCGGACACGCTGCTGAACATCGCCACCAACGAGAGCCGCACGCTGCTGGTCCGATCCGGGCGGCGCAAGGGCCAGGCCTGGGCCTTCAACGAGATCCTTCGCGCGTCGACCCGGCCCTACGTGCTGCTGCTGTCCACCGGGGCCGTTCTGTCGCCGGGCACCCTCCGGCGCATGGTGCGATGCGCCGAATCGAACGCTGCGATCGCCGTCGTCGGGCCGGTGTCGAACGTCGAGGGGGTGCAGTCCGTCCCCGCGCCGCGGACCGCATCCGGGGGCAACGACGTCGGCGCGGAGATGGCCGGCCTGTGCGGCGCAGCCCCCCTGCGGCCGGCGCTGGTATCCCTGGTCGACGGGTTCTGCTGCCTCGTCAGGCGTGCCGCTTTCGAGAGTGTCGGCCCGCTGGACGAGGCCGCGTTCGCACAGGGCGTCGGCGCCGTCGAGGATTTCTGCTTGCGCGCCGGCGACCTCGGCTGGTTGAGCGCGATCGCGCTGGATGCCTACGTCGCCCAGGTCGCGTCGCCGCCGGCAGCGGCCGATGACCGAGCGTTGGCGGAGAAGGTCTTGCGCCGCAAGCATGGCGCCCTGCGCATCGAGCGTTCGCTGCGCGTCGGGCAGCGCCATCCCGGCCTGATGCGCTTGCGCGCCCGCCTGCCCCTCGCCGCCACCGTTGAATGCGAATGACGAGCCTCATGAATCCCAAGATCCACAACGAACCGGCCCCGGCACGCCCCGCGATCGCCGACGACCGGCAGATCGACGATGCCGTTCTTCTCGAACGTCTCGAGGAATGGCGGCAGCTGTCCCGGTCCAAGCCGAAGCCGAAGCGCTTCGTGGTGTACACGGCCATTGCCGGGAACTACGACCTCCTGAAGATCCCGGAATACCTGAACCCGAATTGGGATTTCGTCTGCTTCACCGAGCGCGCGGACTACCCCGGCAACCATCCCTGGCAGATTCGACCTTTCGACTACATCAACGCGGATTCGACCCGCACGGCTCGCTACGTCAAGATCAATCCGCATCTGTATTTTCCGCAGCACGAAATCAGCATCTGGATCGACGCGCATCTGCTGCTCAAGGAAGGCTACCTCCACAATTTCCTCAGCCGCCATTTCAAGGAGGGCAAGGACGGCCAGGTGTTCGCAGCGATCCCTCATCCGTTTCGCCGCTGCACCTACGTGGAGGCGCGGCTATGCCAGACCGAGAGCAAGGACGACTCCGCGATCATCGAGGAGCAGGTTTCGCGCTACCGGCAGGAAGGGCTGCCGGAGACGTTCGGGCTGATCGAGAGCAACGTCCTCGTGCGTCGACACAACGACCCCGCGATGCGCCGCCTCGCGACCCTGTGGTGGAACGAACTGAACGCGGGCAGCCGGCGCGACCAGTTGTCCTTGATGTATGTCCTCTGGAAGCTGGACCTCAAGTGGATTCCGCTCATCGAGGGCGGACGATCGGTGCGCGGTCACCCGGCGTTCCGGTTCTTCCAGCATGGCCTGAACTGGTCGCGGCGCGATTCCCAGTACCGCGTCCCCGGCTTCCTGCCGGACGACTACGCCTCGGATCGCACGCCGTTCTGGAAGCGCCCGCCGCAGGCGTTCGACCGGGCCATGCTGGAGCCGCACGCGAAGACGCACGTGGACATCGTGGTGTGCGTGCACAACGCCCTGGACGACGTCCGGGTCTGCCTGGAGTCGGTGCTCGCCGCCTGGCAGCCCACGCAGCACGTCTATGTCATCGACGACGGTTCCGAGGCCCCCACCGCGAGCTTCCTGGCCGGCCTCGCAGCCGCCCACCCGCAGCTCACGCTGGTGCGGCACGAGCAGGCGCAGGGCTATACCCGCAGTGCCAGCGAAGGCATGCGCATCGGCCGGTCGCCCTTCGTCATCCTGCTCAACAGCGATACCCGTGTCAGCCCGAACTGGGCCCTGAAGCTGCTGCAGACGGCCTGCAGCGCGCCCGACATCGGCATCGTCGGACCGATGAGCAATGCCGCGTCGTGGCAGTCGATGCCGTTGCAGCGCGACCCGGTCACGGGCCGCATGGCGATCAACGAATTGCCGGCCGGCATGACCTGCGAGGACATGGACCGGTTGTTCGAGCAGAAGGGCTACCAGGCCCACCCGCCGCGCGTGCCGCTGGTCAACGGCTTCTGCTATGGCATCAAGCGCGAGGTCATCGACGCGATCGGCGTGTTCGATCACGAAGCCTTTCCGCGCGGCTATGGCGAGGAGGACGACTTCTCGATGCGCGCGCTCAAGGCCGGCTTCATGCACGCCCTGGCCACGCATTGCTACGTCTATCACGCCAAGTCCAAGAGCTTCGGCAGCGAGACGCGGCTGACGCTGGCCACCGCGGGCGGCAAGGCGCTGCGCGAACGCCACGGGGACCGCCACATCGCCGCCGCGGTGCAGGTGATGGCGCAGCAACCGGTGCTGCGAGCGCTCCGGAAAGCGATTTCGCAGGCCTGTGGCGTGGCCAACCCCGAACCCGCAGTGCCGGAGCTGCCACCGCTGCCGGCCCGTCTGATCGGCCCGCCGCCGGCTGGCGCGGCCGAGACGCCGCGTGCGGCGTTGCCGTCGCCGGAGCGTGCAGCGCCGACGGCCCTGGCTCCGCCTCCGGCGCCGATGTCCGCCATCGAACAGCGAGAGGCCACTCGGGCGAAGGCGCGCGAGATGGCCCGAGCCGCGGCCGAGGCGGATGCCGTGCTGCGGGCGCTGGCCAACATCTCGTCCGCCGAACTGGACATGAACGCGGCCTTCGTCCGGCAGATGCGCAGCCGCGCCATCGGCGCGGTGCGCACCGCGGTGTGGATGCTGCCCGCGCCGCGCAACATCCTGGCCGGCGGCATTCGCACCTTGCTCATGGTGGCCGAGGACTGGTCCCGGACCATGGGCACCTTGAACCACCTCGTGCTCTACCAGACCAAGGCCAAGCACAACGAGGTGTCGGTCGCCGACATCGAGCGCCATTTTCCGGACTTGAAGTTCTCGTTGATCCACCACGAGCTCGGCGGCGATCCGGCCGCTCTCCCGATGGCCGACGTCGCACTCTGCTCGTCCTGGCCGACGGCCTACCTGCTCGCGCGCTACAACAAGTGCCGCGCCAAGTTCTATTTCATGCAGGACTACGAGACGCTGTTCTATCCGGCCGGCTCCATCTCGTCGCTGATCGACCAGACCTACGACTTCGGCTTCTACTGCATCGCCAACACCGAGTCGCTGGCCAAGCGCTATCGCCAGTTCAGCGACGCGGTGATGCATTTCCTGCCGGGCGTCGATCGCGAGGTCTTCCGGCCGCACGCGCAACCCCCTTCGACGGAGCGCCTGCAGGTCGTCTTCTATGCCCGGCCGGACAAGCCGCGCAACGGTTTCGACCTGGGCATCGAAGCGCTGCGGCTGGTCAAGCAGCACTTCGGCGACCAGGTCCGAATCGTCACGGTCGGCGCCGAATGGCGGCCCGTGGACCATGGGCTCGAGGGCCTCGTCGACCAGCTCGGGGTCCTCACGAGCCTGGAGGACGTGGCCGCGCTCTATCGCGAGAGCCACGTGGGCCTGGTGCTGATGTTGACGCCGCATCCGTCCTACCAGCCGCTGGAATACATGGCGAGCGGCTGCGTGACGGTCACCAACAAGAATCAGGGCACCGACTGGCTGTTCGTCGATGGTGAAAATGCCGTCCTGACGTCCGTCTTTCCGGTCCAAATGGCGCGTGGTGTAATCCGCGCCTTGTCGGATGCATCCCTGCGCGCTCGAGTCATCGCCGGCGGCTTGCAGACGGTCGAATCCCTGGACTGGGCCAAGGCCTTCTCCACCATTCGTTCGTATGTCGTCGATCCGAATCACCTGGACCAGCCATGATCCTCGACCCCAGAATTGTCGCCAGCGAGACGTCGCTCAAGGAGTTCGTGGCGTCGCGCGATATTGCGTTCTTCGATTTCGGATGTTCATCGGGCGGGGGAACGAAATACGCGCAGGACGTGCTCGGCCGGCCGGGGCTCGGTTTCGACATCGATCCCGGCAAGCTGCAGCTGGCGGACGCCGCGGGCCTGGCCTGCTGCGAATTCGACCTGCTGACGCTGCCCGCCGCCAAGATGGTGGAGCAGACGATCATCTTCCACATGCTCGAGCACCTCTACTCGGTCCAGCAGGCCAGGCAGTTCATCCAGAAGGCCGTCGAGGTGTCCACGGACTACGTGGTGATCAAGCAGCCTTTCTACGACGCCGATCCCGACCTTTTCAGGATGGGGCTCAAGACCTACTACTCGCACTGGACCGGCCATCGCAACCAGATGACGACGCCGGATTTCTGGTTCATTCTCGACGCGTTGCGGCGCGACCGACTCATCCGGGACTTCGTCATCGGCTACAAGGCGCCGATCACCAACAGCAGCCATCCGGTCCTGCATCCGCTCGACTCGAAGCTGAATTGCCATGAATACGACGCCGCGGAGCATCCGCCCAAGGCGATGGGCATCGAGCTGGATTTCCCCCTCTACTACGAGATCCAGGTCGAGATCGATATTCGCGGCAAGGGCACCAGCTCGTTGTGGAAGAGCCTGGCGCCCGAGGCCATCGGCTATGACAGTCGTTCCGGTGCGGCGTCCCTGTCGGCCTACGCCCGATCGCTGGAGCGACTCAAGTCGCCGCCGCACGGCGCCGCCAGGCCGGCGGTCGCGGCCCGGGCGGAATTCCCGGAGGTCCGCTTCTTCATCCGCGACGACGACTTCGTCGAGATCTCCGGGAAGTTCGAACGCCTGGAGGCCCTGGCCAAGCGCAACGTGCCGTTCATGCTGGCAGCGATCCCGGCAGCCCTCAAGGTGAGCCCGCCGGAATGCGCGCGGATCCTCGAGAACTTCATGGTCGTGCAGCACGGGTTCGCGCATCGCAACCATGGGCCCGACACCGCCCGCAGCGAGTTCCCGGTCACGCGTGACGCGAGTCTGGTCGAGCAGGACCTGCTGGCCGGCAAGACCATCCTCCAGCAGCTGTTCGGGCGGCTCGCCGGCGAGCACTTCGTCGCGCCGTGGAACCGGTTCGCCGCCGAGCACATGGATCTGATGGTCAAGCTCGGCTATCGCAGCTACCAGGGCCTGGGAACCATCACCTTCCACGGCGGCCTGCCGTTGATCGGCTACGGCATCAACTTCACGTCGATCTACCAGGATTGCCAGGCCGACTATCCGCGCATGCTCGCGCTGATACTGCAACGCATCGGCGCGTACGTGGCGGATGCGAGAAGCAAGGGTATCCAGGGCACGCTGATGGTCCCGGTCAACACGCATCACCTGATGATGGACGACCAGCAATTCGAATATCTGGAGCGCCTCTGCGACGAGTTGCAGTCGATCCACGGCCTGCGCTTCGCATCGGCGGCGGATGCGGTCGCCGCGTTCCTTGATCTGAGTCCTTCCCGGAAACAGGAGATGTCTGCATGAAGATTTCCGACTACGCGCCGCGTTCCGGCGCGCTGGATGCCCATCTTTCGGGCGTGGGCCTGACGGGCATCGAGGTCGGCTGCGATGTCGGCGCGCATGCCGAGGCGTTGCTGACCTACTGCTCGATCAAGCGCCTGGTCGTGGTGGACCTCTGGGAAAACCCCTTTTGCCAGGGCTATTGCATGGGCCGACTGCAATCGAAGGGCTTCAAGAACTTCGTCGAATTCGTGAAGGCCGATTCGCACGAGGCGTCGAAGCGATACAAGGCGGAGGAATTCGACTTCGTCTACATCGACATCATGCACGACTCGGAAACGGTGTCGCAGTCGCTGGAAGACTGGTGGCCGAAGGTGAAGCCGCGCGGCATGCTGGCCTATCGGAACTACACGATGGGCACGATCCGCCCCGTCGTCGATGCCTTCGCGGAACGCCACAAGCTGCGGACCAAGGTCGAGAGCTATCACAACGAAATGATCCTGTACAAGGATGTGCCGCAGTAGAGGGTGGACGGCCCGGTGACGATCGCAGCGACACTGCCGGCGGCGCTCAGGCCGATTTCGGATCGCCCGCGCGACGCCGGCGATTCGCACTTCTGGCAGTTTCCCTGCCGCACCGAGGGCGCGGCCAGTGACGTTCACCGAACGCTCGCCGAGGCGCCGACGATCGCCGGCGCGGCGCAGGTCTATGTGGGCCTGCCGTGGGCGACCTGGACCGACCGGCATCGAACCGACCCCGTGCAGATGGAGGCGCGCGAGGAGTGCTTCGTGCAGGGGGCGCGGATTCGCCGCCTTCGCGCGGCACTGCAGGCGGCGGACGGCGCGGGCCTGCGCGTCCACACGGTCTGCCAGCACGTCCGGTGGCGCGACTGGCTGCCGCACTGGCAGGCGATGGGGATCACCGACGCGTGGCTGTCCCACGCCCCGGCGCAAACCGTGCTGCCGGAGGCGCCGGGGCTGCGGCTGCATCCTTGGCGGCTGTTCGCCGTCAACGTCGAGGACGATGCGCGGCGCGCGGGCCTGGACATCGGTCGCGATCCCGCGGACCGGCCCTTGCTCGCGTCCTTCGTCGGAGCGCACGCTGCGCACTACCTGAGCGACGTGCGGTTGCGCCTGCGAAGCCTGGCCGACGCGGCCGGCTTCGTCGTCCGCGTCACGGACGGCTGGCACTTCGAGCACGTCGTCTACGAGCACCAGGTCGCCGGGCGGCCGCTCGCGGCCGATGCCCGGATCGAGGATCAGGTCGCCGACTACAACCGCGTGCTGACGGATTCGCGCTTTTCGCTCTGCCCGGCCGGCGCCGGTCCGAACACCTTGCGGCTCTGGGAGTCGCTGGCCGCCGGCGCCGTGCCGGTGCTGCTGGGGCCCGCGCCGCGACTGCCGCGCGGCGGCAGCCTGCGCGCGATCGATTGGGACGCGATCGTCGTGCGGGTGCCCGATAATCGCATCGCGGACCTGCCTCGGCTGCTGGGCAGCATGGCGATCGACGAAGTGCGGCGCCGCCAGCGCGATGGCATGAGCGCTTTCGCCGAGGTGCTCGAACAGCGGTGTTTCTGACTTGTCCGCTCACAGGAGTCGTGAATGAGAATTTCGGTCGTCGGCAGTTGCCGTGTCCAGGATCCCCTGATTGCGCGCGGCGTGGTACTCGACCAGCAGGGCATCGGGGGCTACACCCACAACACCCGGGAGCACCTGCAACTGTTGTCGGATCCGCCGCTGCTGCCGCCGTCAGCCGCGATCAGCAAGATGGTCAACCTCCCCATGGAGCGCAAGGCCGTCGACGTCGGCGATCCGGATCGCTGGTTCGTCGTGGAGGTGTCCTCGATACGCGTCGTCAAGTACGAGTCGTGGTACATGCAGATCAACCGCTTCGCGCAGTACATCGGCGAACTGGCGGGAACCCAGTTCAACGCGCTCAGCTTCAAGTCGCAGGACGACTTGCGGGCCCAGCTTGCGCCGATCCCCGGCCTTCCGATCGACGCCCAGCGCATCGAGTTCTACGAACAGGGCGAGGACGAGATCTGCGTCGACCTGCGCGAAATCCATCGGCAGCTCGGCGGCCGCGTGCTTTTCGTCTGCCACTGGGACACCGACCTCAAGGGCCGCAAGATCGCCCAGCGCACCGTGGTCCGCAACGCGTTGAACCGGCTGGTCATGGACGACGGATTCTTCTACCTCGACCCGACGCCCTACGCCCGGCGTGTTCCCGACGTCTTCGTCAACCAGGGACATTACGCCGACTGGTTCAAGCCGATCATGGGCCGCATCCTGGCGAACCGGCTGAGCGAGGTGATCGGCGTCGAGCCGCTGGATCTGGTGAAGGCGGCCAGCCCCGCCTGAGGCGGCGGGCCGACGGGTCGCCCATGGCGGCTTGCCGTCGGGCAAGGAACTTGCGCGCGCGATCGACGAGTCCATCGAACAAAATCCAGCTGCCGAAATCCGGCGTCCAACACTACGATGGCCAGATCATCCTCTTCAAGCGGGCACACGATGGCTTCGCCTTGCCGCCGGCCCGGGACGCCCTGAACCATGAAGTCCACTCTCCCCGATGGGGCAGCCGGCTTGTCGAAGGCGGTCGCCGGCAAGGACGTTTTGCTGATGGGCTCCGCCCCCGGGGCCACCCTGGACGGTGCGGCGGCCGACCTCGTCGCGATGGTCAACGGCGCGGCGCTCGGCCTGCCTGAGCGTGTCGAGCCGGACATCCTCTTCCTCAACACCGCGGTGGCGGCCTGCAAGCTCGCCGGCCGCCCCACCCGCGAGCGCCTGGCGGAACTGTCCGCGGGCCTGCTGGTCGTGATCGAGAGCGGCACCTCGCTGGCGGAGGCCGCGCCGGTGTTCGAACCCATCGCCCGGCGCGAGCGGCTCGAGGTTCCGCTCGCCGAGAGAACCCGGTTCCTGGAGGCGTTCCTGGGCCGCACGCTGGCGTCGCCCTGGGGCGGCGCGAACGTGCCGTCCACCGGGTTCCTGGCCTGCCTGCTGCTGCTGGCGGCGGGCGCCCGGCGCGTCCAGATGCGCGGCTTCGGGTTCACGGACGGGCATTCCTACCTCCCGGAGGTGTTCAAGCGCGGGCACGTCGCGCGCGACCAGGAACTGCTGGAGCTGATCGGGCAGCGCCGCCTGCCCGTGGAGTTCCATCCGGCTCCGGGTTCGCAGAGCGCGTTCCATCGAGCATGAAGACCGGCGTCCTCACCTTCGGCTGTCACGGCTTGGTCGGGCTCCGGCGCCTTCCCTTCGGCTTGCCGCGCATGCTGACGACCCTCCACACGTCCGCGACTTTTGCGCGGATCGATGGGTCGCCCGCGCCCGTGCTGGTCGACGCCGCGCGCGCGGCATCGATCGGATGGCCGTCGGACGCGCCGGTCGCGCTGCGCGCCTGAGGAGCCGACGGATGTCCACCCTGCACGATTCCCAATCACCGCTCGTCAGCATCGTGATGCCGACCCTCGACCAGGTCGACTTCCTGGCGACGGCAGCCGACAGCGTGCTGGCGCAGGACCTGGTCGACGTCGAGCTGATCGTCGCGGACGGCGGTTCGACCGACGGCACCCCGGCGCGGCTGGCGGCGCTGGCTCAGCGCTATCCGGGCCGGCTTCGCTGGACATCCGGGCCCGACGGCGGCCCCGCTGCGGCGGTCAACGCGGCGGTCCGCCTGGCCCGTGCGCCGCTGCTGGGCTGGTTGAACTCGGACGACACGCTGGCCGCGGGCGCGCTGCGGCGCGTCGCCGGCCATTTCGAGCAGCACCCCGACGACGTGGCCGTGTATGGCCATGGCGAACACGTCGACCTGCTCGGACGTCCGTTGGGCCGCTATCCGACGCTGCCGCCGGACACGCCGCTCGACCGATTCCTCGACGGTTGCTTCGTCTGCCAGCCGACGATGTTCCTGCGCCGAAGCACCTGGGTCGCGCTCGGCGGCCTCGACGAAGCCCTGGGGGCGTCCTTCGACTTCGAGCTGTGGCTGCGCCTGTTCAAGGCGTCTGCCGGACACGTCGGCTTCATCGATGCCGTGCTGGCCCAGTCCCGTCTTCATTCGGGCGGCATCACGCTGCGCCAGCGCGAGCGTGTCGCCCTCGAGGGGCTGGTCGTGCTTCGCCGCCATCTCGGCGAGGCGCCGCCGCAATGGCTGCTCACCCATGTGGCCGAACGCTGTGCCGAGCATCCATTCGCCGCGCAGGCGCAGCAGCTCGACACGGCGCTGAACGCGTTGGCCGGGCGCGCCGCGCCGCTGCTCGACGAGATCGGCCGTGCGGTGGTGCGTCGACGTATCGAGGAGGATCGCGCCATCCGGCTGGCGAGCGCGTCGCTGTACGTGACCATCGAGCCCGATGGCTGGGCGCTGGAACGTACCGAGGTGCGTTGGCGTCAGCCGGACAAGCCGGCGCACACGCTGGTGCTTCGCTGCGGACATGGCCGCCCGGGAGGCGGCCCGCTGGACATCGAGGTGCGATCGCCGGACGGGCGGTCGTGGAACCACCACGTCGCGGACAACGGCGAGTTCACGCTCGTCCTGCCGCTGACCGATCGACGGCCCGGCGCGCGCCTGCTGTTCGTGCTTCGCTGCGCGACGCCGTTCGTGCCGGCCGAGCTGGAACCCGGTTCGGGCGACTACCGGCGCCTCGCGTTCCAGGTGCTCGCCTGCGACGCGCTGGACGTCTGACGCGCTTTACGGCTGCGGCGGCCTGCGCGCGGGCTTGCGAAAGAACAGGAACACGCCCAGCTCGCCGCCGTGGTCGGTGAACTGGGCATTGAACTGCTCGACGCCCGCCGTCTGCATGAGGTAGGCCAGCTCGCTCAGGTTGTACGGATTCATCTGCATCTCGGGGTCGCGTGCTCGCACGCCGAAGCTGAACAGGCCGCGCTTGCCGGGTTCCTCGGTCGCCGCGGAGGCAGGCGCTGGCGTGGGCGGAGGCGGGGGCGCGGGCGGCTGACCGAAGGTGTCCGGGTGCACCGCCTTGCCGAAGGTGATCTGGATCGCACCCACGCCGCCGTCGGCCAGCAGTTCCAGCAACTGCCCGAACATCCGGCGACCGCGCTGCACGTCGATGTGCTGGAACACGATGCAGGAATGCACCAGGTCGTAGGTGCCGAGCTGGCCGGCCAACTCGTCCAGGGTCTGGTGGAAGCTGACCTTGTCGAGCCCGCGTTCGGCGCAGTTGCGGCGCGCCTCGGCCAGCATGGCGGGCGAGATGTCGATGCCGGCCACGTGATCGGCATGCTCGGCCATCGGCAATGCGACGCGGCCCACGCCGCAGCCGAAATCGAGCATGCGCCTGGGCGCGAAGTTCGGGTCGATCCCGCGACGGATCTGGTGCAGCACGTAGGCCAGGTGGTAGCGGCCGGTGGCGAAGAACTCCTGGCGGGCCTCATCGGTGAGGTTGGCCGAGCGGTATTTGGGATCGGTGATGACGGCGAAGTAGGGGTCTTGTTCGCCCCAGTCCATCCAAGCGAGATCGGTGCTCATGCGGTTCGTGCGTGGTCGGTCAACGCAGCTGATTGACGGTGAGGATCGGGTAGAAGGCGGTGGCCACCAGGTTCAGGAACTTCTGCAGTTCGCTGAGCGGTGCGTTGCTGACGTAGAGCACGTCGTGGTTGTGCATGCTGAAGCTCTGCATGGCGAAGAAGTTGCCTGGTTCGCGCAGGTCGAACCGGTAGACCACCGGCACCAGGCCTTCCGGCGTCGTCGCCGCCGGGCTTCGCGGCCACTTCAGCGCGTCAGCCGCCTCGAAGCGGAACACGAACGCGCCCTGCGGCGACGAGCGCAGGTCGGACAACCCGCCGGCCCGCGCCAACGCCTGCGCCAGGTTGATGCCCTGGGTTTCGAAGCTGATTTCGTCGTTCTTGCCGGTGGCGCCAAGCGCCGTGAAGCTCAGGGGCTGGAACAGCGCGGTGAGGACGTCGCCGGGCTTCAGCGGCACGTTCTGGCGCGGGTCGCGGATCACCATGTCCAGCGGCATGCTGAAATATCGATCGCCGCGCGTGAGCTGCAGCGTCGTCTTGCCGATGGGCTGGCGCACGCCGCCGGCCGCGGCCAGCGCGTCGAGCACGCGCTCGTGGCCGGGCGTCAACGGCATGCGCACGCTGGTGGTCACCTCGCCGACCACGGTCACCGAGGAGGACTGGTTGCGCAGGCGGCGCACCAGCACCTGAGCCTGGTTGGCCTTGCCCTTCAATGCGGCGGTGATCCGATCCTCGACGTCGGCGGTGCTGTGGCCGGCCACTTCCAGCCGGCCGACGAAGGGCACCCGGATGCGGCCTTCGTCGTCGACCATCTGTTCGGGCAGCACCGTCCCGTGCGAAGTGGACAGGCCGCGCGCGTCCGTCGCGCCCTCGCCGAACAGCGTGGCGGGCGGCGCTTCCCAGATGTTGATCTCGATGGCGTCGCCGGTGCCGATGATGTTGGACCTGTCGACGCCGCCGCCTGCGCCCAGCGTCTCCGAAAACAGCTCTCGATGCTCCCGGGCGTGCAGCTCGCGTGCCACGGCGCCGTCGACCTCGACGACCTGGATCGCCGTATTGGCGCCCGCGTCCTCCATCGTCTTCAAGGTCGGCCCGGAGCCCGGCAGCAGGGAACATCCGGCAAAGGCGGGCAGCAGGATCAGGGGCGCCAGGATCCGGCTGCAACGGCGCAGCGGAACGACGGGAAACGCGTGGGGCATCGGTTGCACAGGGTAGCGGGCGGGATACTTGATTCTCGCTCATGCGCCACGGCACTTCGCGGCGAGCGAGCGGGCGGCCGGCCCGTACGAACGGCTGCGATGTCGCCGTCGACAAGGTCGCCAGATGCCGCGCCGGTACCGATCCGTCGCGCGGGATCGCGATGCCGACATGAGCGCCGCCGATTGGCGCCAGCTGGGCGATCTGCCGGTGCCGGGCGCGATCGTCGCGTCGAGTCGACAATGGGTGCGGTTCGCGCCTATCAGGAAAGTCAAGCCTTTTGCACCCTCCAACGGGGGTATCCGGAAGGGCAATACCTGAAAACCCGGCGCCGTAGAATCCCTCGATGATCTGGATACTCTTGGTTGCGTTCGCCTGCTCTGCGGTCGCGATGTTTTTCGTCGTCTATTACGAAGAGCACCATGCGCACTGGTCCGCCGACCACGACCTGTCGGGGCCGCAGAAGATGCACGTGAAGGCGGTGCCGCGGGTCGGCGGTGTCGGCATCCTGGCCGGGGTCTGCGGCGGTGCCGTGGTCGCGGCCTGGTCGCATGCCGAGCTGCGCTGGGAATTGCTGTTGCTGGTGGCGTGCACGCTGCCCGCCTTCGGCTCCGGCATCTGGGAGGACTTCACCAAGGCGATCTCGCCGCGCCGGCGCATGGTCGCTCTCGCCTTGTCGGGGTTGCTGGGCGTCCTGCTGCTGGACGGCAAGTTCACGCACACCGGCTGGACCTTCTTCGACGACCTGCTGACGACGCACGGGCTGCTGTGGCTCGGTTCGGTGGGCGCCGTCTTCGCGGTGACGGGCATCTCCAATTCGGTGAACATCATCGATGGCATGAACGGACTCGCGTCGATGTGCGCCGTGATGATGGCCCTGGGCCTGGCCTGGATCGCCTGGCACGTGGGCGATGGCCTGGTGTGCGGCTTCGCGCTCGCGACGGTGGGCGCGACGCTGGGCTTCTTCCTGTGGAACTACCCGCGCGGGCTGGTCTTCCTGGGGGACGGCGGGGCGTATCTGCTGGGCTTCATCGTCGCCGAGCTGGGCATCCTGCTGACGGCGCGTCAACCGCAAGTGTCCATGCTGGCGCCGCTGCTGCTCGTGGCCTATCCGGTGATGGAGACGCTGTTCACCATGTATCGCCGCCGCTTCATCCAGAAGCGTTCCATGACGCAGCCGGACGGGAGCCACCTCCACACGCTGATCTACCGTCGCTTGAAGCGCGGCCCGGTCGATGCCACCAGTTCGCGCAGCACCACGCGCGGCAATTCGGGAACGTCGCCCTATCTCTGGCTGCTCAACGGGGTCGTCGTGGTGCCGGCGATGGTGTGGTGGAACAGCACGCCGATGCTCGCGCTCTCCCTGCTGGTGTTCGTGCTGGTCTACCTCGACCTCTACTGGCGCATCGTGCAGTTCAAGTCGCCGGGCTGGATGGCCTGGCGCCGCGAGCCGCGGGCGGTGACCGAACGCCTGAACAAGTCCTGAAACGCGGTGCCCCGGAGTGGCCGGGCCCGTGCCGTGCGGGGGGCGCATTCACGCGAGCGCCCCGATGACCGACAATCAGGCCCCATGAATGCCGTTGCCAAACCCTTTCTTCCCTTCGCGTTGCCCGAGATCGGCGACGAAGAAATCGCCGAAGTCGTCGACACCCTGAAATCCGGCTGGGTCACCACGGGCCCGAAGGCCAAGCGCTTCGAGCTCGCGTTCACCGAGTACCTGGGCGACCCGTCGCTCGAATCCCTCGCCGTCAACTCCGCCACCGCCGGCCTGCACCTCGCGCTCGAGGCGCTGGGCATCGGGCCCGGCGACGAGGTGATCACCACCACCCACACCTTCACGGCCACGGCCGAAGTGGTGCGCTACCTCGGCGCGGACGTGGTGCTGGTGGACGTCGATCCCGCCACGCTGTGCATCGCGCCGTGGGCGATCGAGGAGGCGATCACGCCCCGCACCAAGGCCATCGTGCCCGTGCACTACGCGGGCCTGGCGGCCGACATGCCGGCCATCCTCGCCATCGCGAAGAAGCATGGACTGAGGGTGGTGGAGGACGCCGCGCACGCGCTGCCCACGCTCAGCGCCGGCCGGCTCGTGGGCACGCTCGATTCCGACATCACGGTCTTCTCGTTCTACGCCAACAAGACGATGACCACGGGCGAAGGCGGCATGATCGTCACCCGCCATCCCGAGCTGGCCAAGCGCATGAAGGTGATGCGCCTGCACGGCATGAGCCGCGACGCGTTCGACCGCTTCACCGCCACCGTGCCGAGCTGGTACTACGAGATCGTCGCGCCCGGCTTCAAGTACAACCTCACCGACATCGCGGCCGCGCTGGGCCTGCAGCAGCTCAAGCGCATCGACGGCTTCCAGGCGCGCCGCGTGGCGCTGGCCGAGGCGCTCAACGCGGGCCTGACCGGCCTGCCGCTGATCCTGCCGCCGATGGCGCCGCCGGACGGCCAGCATTCCTGGCACCTGTACGTGGTGCGCCTCGCCGACGCCGCCCAGGTCTCGCGCGACGTGTTCATCGAGCGCCTGTTCGCGCTCGGCATCGGCGTCAGCGTGCACTACATCCCGCTGCACCTGCAGCCGTACTGGCGCGATCGCTACGCCCTGACGCCGCAGCAGTTCCCGCACAGCCAGCATGCGTTCGAACGCATGGTCAGCCTGCCGCTGTACACGCGCATGACCGACGCCGACGTGGCGCGCGTGTGCGACGCCGTGCGCGCCGCGCTGGCGGGCTGAACGGCGTCGCGGAGACGGCCATGCTCAAGCGCTTGTTCGACGTCGTGTCGGCGCTGGTGGGCCTGCTGGTGTTCGGGCTGCCGATGCTGGCCGTCGCAGCCTGGATCCGGCTCGACTCGCCCGGGCCCGTGTTCTTCCGCCAGGAACGCGTCGGACGCCACGGCAAGCGCTTTCGCATCCACAAGTTCCGCACGATGACGGTCGACGCCGAGCAGCGCGGCCCGCAGCTGACCGTCGGCGCCGACGCGCGCGTGACGCGCGTGGGGCGCGTGCTGCGCGCGAACCGGCTGGACGAGCTGCCGCAGTTCCTCGACGTGCTCGCGGGCGACATGAGCCTGGTCGGCCCGCGTCCCGACGTGCCGCGCTACGTCGACCGATGGCCCGCCGACCTGCGCGAACGCGTGCTCGCCGTGCGCCCCGGCATCACCGACCCGGCTTCGTTGAAGTTCCGCGACGAGGCCACGCTGCTCGCGCAGGCGGCCGATCCCGAGCGCGAATACATGGACGTCATCCTGCCTCGCAAGCTGGCGCTGGCCGCCGACTACGCCGACCACGCCTCGCTGTGGACCGACCTGGCCGTGATCGGTCGCAGCGTCGGTGTCCTGCTCTTTCGCTGAATCCCTCTCGTCGATCCCGCCGCACGCCTCGTGAACCCACCCTCGAAGACTCCGCCGCCCACCGTCTGGCATCGACTGGATCGCTTCCTCGCGCGGCTGCGCCCGCATCGCGAACCCTTGTCGCTGCTGGTCGACGGCGTGCTGATCGCGGTGGCCTGGAACGTCACCTACCTGTTTCGCATCGGCTTCGAGCGCTGGTTCGAGGTGCGCCCCTGGTACGACATCTGGGTGATGCTGGGCATCATCGCGACCTACCTCGTGATGTTCGCGCTGCTGAAGGTGCCGCAAAGCATGTGGCGCTTCTCCGGCTTCGGCGAGGTCAAGCGGCTCACCTGGGCCTGCCTGGGCGCGGGCGTGGCGTGCGCGGCGGTCGTGATGGGGCTGCAGCTGTACGGCGTGCCGCGCGCGGTGCTGGCGCTGCATCCGGTCGTGACGCTGATGTCGCTTTGCATGGTGCGTGTCGCCTATCGCATGCTTTACGAGCACTCGCGCGCGCAGATCACCGGCGGCGACAAGGAGGTGCGGCGTGCGCTGATCCTCGGCGCGGGCCAGGCCGCCAAGCGGCTGATGGCGGGCATCCACCAGCAGGGCTGGATCGTGATGGGGATGCTGGACGACGACCCGGTCAAGCAGGGCGCGCGCATCGCCGGCGTGCCGGTGCTGGGGCCGCTGGAGGCGGTCAGCGACCGCGCCGTGCTCGGAGCTGCGACGCACCTCATCATCGCGCTGCCGGGGTCCCCGGCGCGCCAGCGTCGGCGCGCGTTCGAACTGGCCAGCGCGGCGGGCCTGCCGGTGCTGACCGTGCCTTCGGTCGCCGAACTGCGCCAGGGCGATCCCGATCTCGCCCGCGGCGTGCGCGACATCGAGCCGGAGGACCTGCTGGGCCGCGAGCCCGTCAAGCTCGACGAGCAGGGCATCGACCTCGTGCTGCACGGCAAGACGGTGCTGATCACCGGGGCGGGCGGCAGCATCGGCTCGGAACTGTGCCGCCAGGTGGCGCGCTACAAGCCGGCGCGGCTGGTGCTGGTGGAGCTGTCGGAGTTCAACCTCTACACGATCGAACAGGAGTTGAGCCACGCGTTCCCGCAGCTCGAACTCGTGCGCCTGATCGGCGACGTCAAGGACCTGCCGCAGATCCAGCGCATCTTCGACGCCTGGAAGCCGCAGGTGACGTTCCACGCCGCGGCCTACAAGCACGTGCCGCTGATGGAGGAGCACAACGCCTGGGCCGCGCTGCGCAACAACACGCTGGGTACCTACCACGCCGCGCTGGCATCGGCGCGGGCGGGGGTCGAACGCTTCGTGTTGATCAGCACCGACAAGGCGGTCAATCCGACCAACGTCATGGGGGCCACCAAGCGCGCTGCCGAGATGGTGGTGTCGACGCTCGCGGGCGAGCATCCGGGCACCCGTTTCATGGCCGTGCGCTTCGGCAACGTGCTCGGGTCGTCGGGCAGCGTGATCCCGAAGTTCAAGGAACAGATCGAACGCGGCGGCCCGATCACCGTCACGCACCCGGACATCATCCGCTACTTCATGACCATTCCCGAGGCGGCGCGCCTGGTGCTGCAGGCCGCCGCCATCGGCGAGTCGGGGCAGGTGCTGGTGCTCGACATGGGCGAGCCGGTGAAGATCGTCGACCTGGCACGCGACATGATCCGGCTGTCGGGGCGCAGCGTCGACGAGATCCGGATCGAGTTCACCGGACTGCGGCCCGGCGAGAAGCTCTACGAGGAGTTGCTCGCGGACGCCGATGCCACGATCCCCACCGCCATCACGCAGCTGCGCATCGCGAAGCTGGAAGCGCGGACGGCCCCCGTGGCCGGGTTGCTGCAGCGGGCCGTGATGCCGGATGCGTTCGACGATGCCGTCGTGCGCGAGGAACTGCGGCGAGTCGTGCCGGAATACAGGCAGGCTTGAGGCGAAGGGCTCGGGGCGAGCTCGAGAAGGCCGCGGCGGGCGGGTGTCCCGACCCCCGGCCGGGAGAGCTCAGGACACCGAGCCGATGGGTGCCTTGCCCTCTTGCCGGTACACGTCGAGCATCGCGTCGACCATGACTTCGGCGGTGAAGCGCCGCTCGAAGTTGCTGCGTGCGCCCTGGGCGAAGCGCTCGCGCAACAGGGGATCGGCCGCGATCCGCGTGCACGCCGCGGCCAGGGCCTGCGCGTCGCCGAACTCCACGTTCAAGCCCGACTCGCCGTCGCGGTTGACCCAGGGCACGCCGGAACCGGAGATGCGCGTCGCGACCACCGGCACGCCGCGCGCCATCGCTTCGAGCAGCACCACGCCGAAGGCTTCGGAACGCGCCACCGAGGGCAGGCAGAAGACGGCTGCCCGGCGCATGAGGGCGTCGAGTTCGGCATCGCTCAGTCTGCCCGTGAACAGCACGCGGTCCGCCACGCCGGCTGCGACGGCACGGGCCTCCAGCGACTCGCGCAACGGGCCATTGCCGCCGATGACGATGGCGAGGTCGGGTGGGAACTGCCCGGCTGCATCGACGAGGTGGGCGAACCCCTTGTAGGGAACCAGCCGGCCGATGGCGAAGACATGGCGACGGCCCGCGAGAAACCGCTCGACGCGTTCCGGCATCGCGGCCGGGGCGACCGGATGTCCGGGATCCTCGATGCCGATCGGCACGCTGGTCACCTTGTCCCGCCACGGCCGCAGCGCGGCCGAGTGCTCGGCGTAGGGCGGGGAGGTGCAGACGATCGCGTCCGCACGGGCCAGCATGGCCTGCTCCAGCGGGCGCAGCAGGCGGCCCAGCCAACCCTTGCCGACGATGTCGCTGTGCCAATGGACGACCAGGCGCGTGGGTCGGGCCAGGCGCAGCGTCATCAAGCTGGCCAGCAGGTTGGGCCCATGCAGGTGCACGATGCCGGCGCCGCGTGCATGGCGGAGGCCGAGCCGCCAGTAGTCCCAGCCCAGTGGCTGCGAGGCCGCGCCGAGGCGTTGGCGACAGCGCGTGACCTGGACCGGGCCCGCTTGCTCCGTGACCGTTGCACCGTCGTGGAAGCAGATCACCTCGACCGAATGGCCGGCCGTGGCGTGACCTTCGGCGAGGACGCGCGTGACGCTTTCGATGCCGCCCATGTGTGGCGGGTAATACTTTCCCCAGTGAACGATGCGCATGTGCTTTGCTTCAGAAGGCCGCCAGCCAGTAGCCGGGGAGCCATCCTGCGGGGGGATAGGCGAACCACAGCGCGTGCGCGCCCTGGCTTGGCATGCTGGCGGCGACGACGCGCAGTGCCAGCAGGGCCGCCAGGGTCAACCACCCCACGGGGCGAGCGGTGCCGGCCAGGCCGCGGAACAGGAAGGCGCCGATCGCAACCCAGGCGATGGGCAGCGTCGTGCGTGTCGATGCGAACGGCACCGGCAGCATCGCCAGCGCGATCACCGCCAGGCCGAGCAGCAGGCGCGAGTCGGCAGCCAGGGCCGGCTCACGCCGCGCGCGCCACGCGAACAGCGAACCGGCGACGGCCAGTTGCACGACGCCCTGCAGATCTGACGACGGGCCGCCGTCGTCGCTCGCGGGCGCTGCATAGATGACGAGCTTGGCGAGGGGTTCGAAGCCGCCGACGTGCTCCACCGCGAAGGCGACGATCTGGTCGAAAGCCAGGATCGGGATGGCCGCTGCCACGACCAGTGCAGGCAGCGCGCGCCGGAGCCGGCCGCGCAACAACACGCACAGGCCCCAGATCAGGGGCGCGGTGAGGTGGAACAAGGACCCCAGAACGACCAGGATGAACACGCCTCGCCGCGATCGAGCGTGCCACAGCGCCGCGAGCACGAACACCGACGAGACCGCCTGCCGCGACAGCTGGGTCACGTAGAAGAAGGAGAACATCAGGCACAGGCCGGCGAGTGCCATCGGCAATTCGTCGGACGCCATTTCCCTTCTGGCCCATCGAGATGTCACCAGCAGCAGCGCGGAAGCGGTGATGAATCCCTGCAGGTACGCCAGTCCGTTGATCGACAGGCCACAGAGCCCCAACGCGGAGAGCAGCTTGTAGAACGCCGGCAAGCCGATCTCAGGGCCGAAGGCCAGCAGCGTGCTTTCCAGAGCCGACGAGGCGTGGCAGGTGGCTTCGTAGACGGCGTGGTAGCCGATGAAGTCGGACGAGATGTCCTCGAACGTGCGCGAGGCGAACATCAGTGCGCCCGCGTGCGCGAACGCCACCAGTGGCCAGGAGACATGCTCGGGGGCCTCGTACGCGCACACCAGGACGCCAACCCAGGCCACCAGCAGCGCCAACGGCGGCGAAATGAGCGACGCAGCCAGCGCCGTCAGTGCGAAGACGACGCTCTGGACGAGGCCAAGCCTGCTGTCGACGCGCAAGGCAAGCATGGCGGTCTTCAAGGCCGCGCGCCGCGCAGGCGGCGCACCCAGCCACGGACGACGCGGAACGGCAGGTACAGGGCCAGCAGTCGTGCACGCCGGGGCCAGGGCGCATGATGGCGGCGCAGCGCGGCCAGCTCTTCGCGGCAGGAGCGCAGGGGATCGATCGACGAAGCGCCGCCGCCCTCGAAGTCGACCAGCACGTCGTCGATCCACTCGACGCGGGCCTCGTCGGCCACCCGCAGCATCCACTCGAAGTCCATGCGGATCTTGAAGTCGACCGAGTAGCCGCCATGGCGCTCGAACAGCGCCCGTCGGAACAGGCTGGCCTGGTGCGAGACCTGATCGACGCGCCGGGCCTGGAAGTACAGGTCGCGCGGGATCAGGTTGCCCGCGAGGCGATCACGGGCGCGGCCGGCCACGATGTCCACGCCCTCGCGAAGCCGCGGCTGCAGCCGGGCCAGCACGTCGGCGTCGGCGTAGGCGTCGCCGCCGTTGAGGAAATTGATCCACTCGCCGCTGGCCATGGACAGGGCGAGGTTGAAGGCGGCGGAGATGCCCTTGTCCGCTTGCACCTGGTGACGCAGTTCGGGCAAGCGAAAGTCCGCCAGGTCGATGCTGCTGGAACTGCCCTTGGTGACCAGCACCGTCTCATCGGGCATGAGCTTCTGCGACTCGATCGACCGCAGCGTGGCGGTCAAGCCGGGCAAGTCGTCCTTCGATATGACGATGACGGTCAGCCCGGGGCGCTGCGATGAGGCGGTCATGCGATGCGGGCGATGTCGGGTCGCGTCCATTCGCGCCATTTGGCGCGCCAGCGCAGCGCCAACGCTCTTGAACGCACGCCCCATGGACCGAGCCCGGTCTGGGCTCGCGCCTCGTGGCCGTTGACGCGAAGCAGTTGCAGCGCTGCGCGCAGATCATCCAGATAAGGTCGGTAGACCACTTCGAAGGTCGAGTACGGGATGTCGTAGTGGTCGGTGATCATCACGCGGCCGCGCGCCATGAGGCGCAGGCCATGGAAATGAAAGGTGATGGCCGCCGAAGGGGCGAAGCGCTTGGCGTTCCACGGCGCCTGAAGCGCGTCCAGTGCGGCCGCGACGTGTACCTGGTCGGCGAAATCCACGGGCCATGTGTCGAGGTACTTCTGATCGCCGAAGCGGCCGGGCTCCGAACGCGCGAAGCACCATTCCAGGCAGCGGTCCGCCCACCAGCGTCGCACGCCCTCGCCCTCGCGCGTGAAGGTCATGAACTGCACGCAGTAGCGGCCGGTCTTGTGCGACTGGTCATACTCGGGCGCATAGGCGTGGTCGGTGATCTGCACCTGCTTGCCACTGCGCTCGAATTCGGCGAACAGCGGTGCCGGGCCGGCGCGCAGCCAAAGATCCGCGTCGACGTACGTGACGCGCTGCACCGAAGGGTCGGCGGCGAACACGAAGCTTGGCGTGAAAGGCGTCAGCGTCCAGCAGTACTCCGCCCGCGAGCGGCCTGGCTTGACCGCGCGCAGCGCGTCGGTCTCGACCTCGGCGAGAGCCAGCAGCCGGACGTTGGGCAATTGCATCCGGCTCAGCACCGAATGGGCGGCCTCGTCCATGCACAGGACCCACAGGCAGTGCTCGCCAGCGTGGCGCTGCAACGAGAGGTGCAGTGCCACGCCCTGCGGCAGGAAGCCGCTGTCGAAAAGAGTGACGTAGTGCTCCATCAGCCCAAGCGGAAAGCGTTCACCGCGCTGATCACCTGCTCGACCTGGCTGGCCGACAGCTGCGGATGGCAGGGCAGGGACAGGCAGACCTGGCCGTGCTGCTCCGCCTGGGACAGGCCCTGGGGGTCGCGGCGCAGGTCGCGGCACGGTTCCTGGTGATGCACCGGGACCGGGTAGTGCACCAGCGTCTGGACGCCGGCTTCCTTGAGGTGTGCCTGCAAGCGGTCACGGGCGGCGCAGCGCACGACGAACAGGTGGTAGACGTGCGAGTCGGCCTCCTCGGGCGCGGCGAGCAGCTCGACGGCGGGGTTGCGCAGCCCTTGCCGGTAGGCCTGGGCAATCTGGCGGCGAGTCTGCGTGAAGCCGGGCAGCCATTCGAGGCGAACTGCCAGCATGGCGGCTTGCAATTCGTCGAGGCGGCTGTTCATGCCGAGTTCGGGGTGGTAGTAGCGTTCGCTCTGCCCGTAGTTGCGCAGGCGCGCCACGCGCGCAGCCAGTTCGTCGTCGCTGCAGACCAGCGCGCCGCCATCGCCGACGGCGCCGAGGTTCTTCGTGGGATAGAAGCTCCAGGCGCCGGCCTTGCCGAACGAGCCCGCGCTGCGGCCGCCCAGGCTTGCCAGATGTGCCTGGGCGCAGTCTTCGATCAGTGCGACGCCGGCCTGCGCGCACAGCGCCTGCCAGGTGCCCATGTCACGCACCTGGCCGTAGAGGTGAACGAGCACCACGGCCCGGGTACGCGCCGTCAGGCAGCGCTTGACGCTCTCGGGGTCGAGCAGGGCGCTTGCGGGGTCGATGTCCGCCAGCACCGGTACCGCACCGGCGCGCAGGATGGCCAGCACGGTCGCGAAAGCCGTCATGGGCGTCGTGATGACCTCGTCGCCGGGGCCTATCCCGAGGCCACGCAAGGCCAGTTCGATGGCATCCATCCCGTTGCCGACGCCGACACAATGACTTGTGCCGCAGGCCTGGGCCCAAAGCTGTTCAAAGGCCTGGCATTCGGCGCCGAGCACGTACCAGCCGGACTCGAGCACGCGGCGTGCGGCTTCCAGCTGTGCCTCCCTCATCTCGGCCGGCTCGGCCTTGAAGTCGTTCATCAGAATCATGGGTGCTTCCTTCAATCCCAGTAGTGCGCCGCGAAGCGCCGATAGTATGCAAGGCTTCTCGTCAGGCCTTCACGGAGGTCGACACGGGGCGTCCACCCCAGTTCGTTGCGGATCAGCGAGAAGTCGCTGTAGTAGTCGCCGATGTCGATCGCCTTGCGTTCAGGCGGGAAGGGCACGATCTCGCGCTGCCCGCTTCCGCTGATCTCGATCATCAGGTCGGCGAGGTCCTTCAGGTTGATGACTTCCTCGCTGCCGAGGTTGTAGATCTTGCCGACCGCAGCGTCGGCGACTCCTGCGCGGAGCAAGGCGTCGACGCAGTCGTCGACGTAGTTGAAGTCGCGCAACTGCAAGCCGTCGCCAAAGACCTTGAGCGGAACGCCTTCGATCAGCTGGCGGATCCAGATGCCGAGGAAGGTCTGGCGCGCATCCTTGACGCGCATCGCCGGGCCGTAGGTGTTCGTCAGGCGCAGCACGCACGAGCGAATGCCGTGCACCTGGCTATAGAGCAAGTGATACCACTCGCCGGCGAACTTGTTGATGCCATTGACGTCGACCGGCCGCACGGGATGCTTCTCGTCGACGGGCAAGTACTCGGGCTTGCCGTAGAGCTGGCGCGTGCTCGCGAAAACGATGCGGATCGCCGGGTTGACCGCCCGGCAGGATTCGAGGATCGCAAGCTGGGCCGTCGCGTTGATGTCGAGGTCTGTCTGCGGGTCGCTCATCGAGTCGACGTGGCTGGTCTGGCCGGCCAGGTTGAACAGGAAGTCCTGATCCTTGAGCAGGTACTGGAACGCAAATCGATCGCGCACGTCGCAGACGTTGAAGACAACCCGGTCGCGCAAGTCGGCGATGTTGTGCAGATTGCCGCCGTAGCTCGGGATGAGGCTGTCGGCCAGGGTGACGTGTGCACCCAGTTGCACGAGCTGGCGAGCGAGGTTGGAGCCGATGAATCCCAGCCCCCCCGTGATGAGGACGCGGGCGTCCTTGTAGTCGTTCATGGTGCCTTCCTCGCGACAACGAGTTGATCCAGAAAGAGGTCCGGGTTGCGCGGCAACAGCCACCCGGCGAGCAGCCCCAGCATCGACACCGGCGCCATCAGCACCGCGGTGATGAGCAGGTTGGCAACGATCCAAGGTGTGCGGGTCACCTTGAAGAGATACGCGTTGAGCAACTGGAAGAGCATGGACGCGTCGTCGAGCAGCTTCTCGTGCGCCTCCACTTCGAAGCCGTGCCGCTCCAGCAGCGCGCGCAGGCCGAAGGACGAGTACCGAGCGTAGTCCCACGGTTGCTCGTGCTCGTCCCAGACGAACGGAACAGTGAGCAACAGCCGGCCGTCCGGGCCCAATACGCGGCGGATCTCCTCGAGGAACTCGGCGGGGTTGAAGACATGTTCCAGCACCTGGTTGCACAGCACCGCATCGAAGCTCGCGTCGTCGAAGGGAAAGCGCTTGCCGTCGTAGAACACGTCGGCCACACCGCGACGGCGCGACGCCTCGCTGTCGATGTCGAGCCCGGTGTAGCTGTCGACCTGGAACAGAGACCGGTAAGGCTTGATTCCGCAGCCGACATCCAGCATTCGCCCGCGCAGCGAATGGGCCGCCTTGGCGATCGCCTTCCACAGGCCCCGGCGCGCCAGGAAGAACGGATTGAGGAACAGTCCCGGCGGACCCGGGTCGAATTGTTGTGAACGGAAGTACGCCCGCAGAACACCGCTCATATGTTCTTCTCCCGAACCAAGCCCGCAGACATGAAATGTTGCCTGCATTGGGCGATGCGGCCGCGAAACCTCATGCGGGCCTCGCGACGACGCGGGTGACGAATCGCGCCAGGCGCCGCACGAACGCCCTGCGCCGGCTCCGGAAGAAGCGCGCGACGGCGGCGGTTGCCTGGGCGGATTCGGCCGGCTCGATGCGCTGCAGGGCCACCGGGTGCCCCAGCAGCTCGACGTCGTAGTCGCTGGTCATGCCGCTGTGCGTACCGCTGTCGTCGTTGCCGATGTTGACGACCAGGCTGTGGCCGGGATAGAGCGTCAGCATGCCGCGCAGGAAACAGGTGGCATGCCAGCGCACGGCCCAGGAGTTGTTGCGCCCGGCGATCTGATCCTCCAGCATGCGCGTGTAAGGATAGGAGCCGTCCAGGTCGAACGTCCGCGTCAGGCGCCGCGAGCGCAGCTCGGCCAGCAACGCGGGGCCGTCCGCGCGAAAGTGACGCCAGGCGCGCCCCCAGGTGGCCCATCCCCAGCAGTCGGCCCCGCGCAGGAAGAACGTCTCGGGAAGCGGCTCCGCGACCGGATAGACGTAGCCGTGGATCGAGGCGACCTGCTCGTCGTTCGCGTACATCTCCAGCGCGTCGTTCATGTAGCGCAGGAAATGCGGCGAGACGACGATGTCGTCCTCCAGCACGATCACGCGCTCCTCGCGCGCCAGTTGCGAGGTCACGCCATCGATGATGGATGCGGCCAGGCCGAGATTCTTCGGTCGTTCGACCACCTCGACCGCGGCGAAGCCCGTGGCGGCGCGCGCCACGGCTCGCACCTGCGCGACGCGCTCGGCATCGCTGTCGCGGCGCGCGCCGTCGCAATAGATCGTCACATGGCTCGTCGCGGCCTCCGGGCACGCCGCAAGCGCGTGCAGCGTGCGCCCGAGGTGGTCCGGGCGATTGAAGGCGAAGACGATGATCGACGTGTTTGGATGGGACATGTTGGAACGGCAGGCCTCAAGCGACCGGCTCGGTGGCGTCCGCCGTCGCTTCGGCGGGCGAGCGACCGAGGGCAAGCACGAAGTCCGTGCGGGCCTCGACCGCATGGTCATGCGTGATGAAGATGGTGATGCGCTCCTGTCGGGAGTCGTGCAGGTTGGACAGCAGGCGGTCGCGTGTCGCGCTGTCCAGCGCGCTCGTGGCTTCGTCGAGGATCAATACCTGGGGTTCGCGGATCAGGGCTCGCGCAATGCCCAGGCGTTGGCGCTGGCCGCCGGACAGGTTGGCGCCCTGATATTCGAAAGGCGAATCCAGGCCGTGCGGCAGGGTTCGCACATAGTCCTCGAGTTCGACCTGGCGCAGCGCTTCCCAGATCTGATCGTCGCTGTGCCGAGTGCCCAGCAGCACGTTTTCGCGCACGTTCGTCGAGAAGATGCGCGCCTGCTGTTCGACGAGCACGACGTCGCGGCGCAGTTGCGCGACGCTGAGCGCGCCGCCGTTGACCAGGATGGCGCCGGAGCGCGGTTCGACCAGGCCCAGCAGCAGGTCGGCCAGCGTCGACTTGCCCGAGCCCGACGGCCCCGTGACGGCGATCACCTGGCCGCGGCGCAGCGTCAGGTCCAGGCCGTCGAGCACGTCGTGGCCTTCGCGATAGCCGTAGTGGATGCCGCGCAGCTCGATGTCGGTCACGGGGGCATGGGCGGAAGCGTCCTGCCCTGGCGCGGCGCCCGGCTCGTCCGGCGCGTTCGCGCCGACGAGCGCGTGGATGTCCGTCACGGCGCGCATGTCCGTCATCAGCATGGAGGCCGAGTTGATGAACGCACCGAGCGCGACGAACAGGCGGATCAGCAAGGTCGTGGCCGCGAAGAAGTAGCCCGCGGTCAGGCCATCGACGCGGGCCGTGCCGGGCCACACCGCGATCGCGCCGGCGAACAGGGCGAGCATCGCCGGTACGAACCTCATGCCGTGGCGGATGGCATCGATCTCGAACAGCAGGCGGACGTAGTTCCGGATCTGGTCGCTGTAGTCGCCGATGATGAAACGCTCGGCGTTCATCGATCGGATCGAGCGCAGGGCGTTCAGGGCCTCCACATAGGTGGTTCCCGCGCGGCTGGAGAGCTCGGCCGAATTGGCATTGGCGCGGAGCAATCCGCCGAAGGCCAGTCCGACCGCGAACGCCGCGACCGCCAGGAAAGCCAGCGTCCAGAGGAAGATGGACGCGGAGAAGAGATACAGCAGCAGGCAGGAGGCGGCCACCGATGTCAGCGTTGCGAGGGTCTGCGACGCGGTGAGCACGATGGTGCCGGCCTTGAAGGTGTCGTCGCCGGCCAGGCGCAAGTAGTAGCCGATCGAGCGACGATAGATTTCCGTCATCGGTTCGAGCGCCATGACGCGCCGGAAGGTGCGCTCGCTCAGATCGCGATGGACCTGCTTGGACACCCAGGCGGACAGCAGCAGTTGCACGTAGCCCAGCACCATTCGCATGCCGAGCAGCAGCAGGAACATCCACAGCCAGGTCATGCGCGTGGGCGGCAGCGACAGCGATGCGGCGATGCCGCCCCAGAAGCGGATCACCACGCCCGCGGCGCCGGCCTTGCTGCCTTCGTCGGTGGCCAGCGGGATCATCAGGCTGAACACGGCGTATTCGAGGACGAGCAGCACCATCGTCAGCGCGAATGCCCATCGCATCAACGGGAAGCGGCGCGCGACGACGTAGAGGAAGCCCGGCAAGGGCTTCATGGCCGAGAGAAGTCTGAAAGGTGCTCGCATGATGTGGTCAGTGCCCGGGCTCTTCGGCTTTGCCGGCGCGAATCAGCACCATCGCGTCTGCCGGGGAAGAGGCCGTGTGGCGGAAGCGCAGTAGGCCATCCGGCTGTGGAGCTGCGGGGAAGCGGACGCTGCTGCGGCCCGCCGGCACGTCGTGCTCGACGCTGCCGTGCCGAATTCGGCAACCGACCAGCGCGTCGAAGTGCAGTTCGATCGTATCAGAGGGGTCTGCGGCGAGCGCCAGCGTGAACTCCTCGCGAGCCGCCCAGCCGCCGCGGATGCGCCGGGGCGCGTCGTCCCGGGCGTCGCTGGCCGCCAGTTGCACGAAGCCGGCGTAGAAATACGGGAGGTGGGCGTCGTCACCGCCGTCCAGATGGGCCGGGGGGACGAACGGCAGGCGCTGCCCCAACGGCCGTGCCGGGGCCCCGGCCGCGATCGTGTAGGGCGCCAGGTCGCGCGTCACGACCGAATTGGAGCCGATCACGCAGCCGCGGCCGATGGTGATGCCGGGCATGACCACGACGTTGATGCCCAGCCAGCAGTCATCGCCGATGACGACCGGGCGGTTGCGGTCCGCGATGGCGCGGCGTGCACGGTGGAAGTCCTGCACCCGGATCGGCAGGTGCGGCGAATCCCTGAAGCCGTGCTCGCCGGAGGAAACATACAGGTTCGCCGCACCGACGCATCCGGCACCGATGACGACGTCGCCGTGAAGCTGGGTGCGGTGCTGGAGCGAGGTGCGATCGCCGATCTCGATCCGGTCGCCGGCCGAGATCTCGCAGTCGCGCCCCAACCAGACGCCGTTGCCCAGCGTCACGACAGCCAGCGGGCCGGCCGCGACGACGCTGCCCGTGCCCACGTGCACATCCTGGCCCGTGCGCACCGAGCCGCTGACGCGCCACTCGACGCCGGCATCGAAATGGACGCCCGGAAAACGCCGCTTCTGGCGCCAGTGGCGCAAGCTGTGGATGTAGAACAGGCGGGCCAGGGAACGCAGCATGTCAGCGGTACTGGCGATAGATCTGCGGAGCCCTGTCGATCATGGCCTTCAGGCCGGGATCGACGACGCGGCTCATGCGCGCGTCCGGGTACGAGGTACCGAACAGGCTGTTGCTGAACTGGAGCTGCAGGACCAGGCGCGGGTCGCCGCTGACGTGCGCGCCCTTGTGCAGGCCGCGGGTGTCCTCGACGATGATCGAGCCGGCCGGCCCGCAGAACTGCTTGCAGTGCTCCTTGCCGTAGCGGCCGTAGACCTCCTCGTCGCTCAGGCGCACGTAGCCTCTGTGCAGGATGCCCGAGGGGATGCCGGCGGTCTGGTGGGAACCGGGAACGAAGCTGTGCGGGCCGTTGTCCGGCCCCACGTCGGTCAGGTAGATGAAGACCTTGAGCCACTTGATGCGGTCGAGGTCGAAGTGGAAGTATTGCGCGGCCTCGGAGTCCGGGGAGGTGTGGTAGGCGGTGTGCCACCACATGCTCAGCACGTCGGCTACCGGTTCGCAGCCGAGATACGCCTGCACGAGGCTCAGCAGCGACGGGTCGGCCAGCAGCGCCTGCACGTCGGCGTTGTCCAGGAGCGCGCCCGTCTCGTAGTCGTAGCGTACCGCCAGCGGAGCCTTGGCGTCGAACAAGGCCGTGCGTCGCGGCAGGTCGTGCGGCTCGTGGTCCATGCGCCGCACGACGGCGGGCGTCTCCTGCGCGAACTTGTTCAGGCGCGCGCAGGCGTCTGCGGGCAGCGCGCGCTCGAACACCATGTAGCCGTCCTTGCGCAGGCGCTCGGCGCCGTCGCGGGCGCGTGCGTCGTTCATGTCGCCGAGCACGCCGGTCGTGGTCTGCAGGCGCACCGGTGGACGCAGACGCGCGATCAGCCAGGACAAGGCGTCGTTCACGCGTCCGCCGGTCACGCAGAACAGCCAGACGAGCGCCTGGTAGCCGACCTCCGAGACTCGGCCGGTGCGGCGATAGCGCAGCAGCGCGAACGGCAGGATCAGCCCGCTGCGGACGGTGTGATAGGCGACACGAGCGACCTGGCGCAACGGGTTGGCGCTGGTCGTTGAATAGGCCTCGGTGAGCATGGCGGAGGTTCCTGGCTGAAAGACGGTGCGAGCGGCGCGATCGAAGGACTAGCTTGCGGACGGCGCGTCTGCCCGCGGTGCGAGAAGGCGTGCCGCACAGTCTCCGAAGCCGGGTTCCTGGCGCATGGCGTCGAAGGCTCGGGCGAGCTGATCGAGGGTGGCGCTCCCGTCGCAGCACACCCTCCAGAACGCGTTGGAGCGGGAACGCAGCGCCAGCTCCTCCGGCGTACCGTGAAGGTTGTGCATGTAGTAGAACGCCAGGGCCTGCCGCTTCATCTCCGCGGCGGACGCCGGCAGTTCGCGAGGCGTCTGCAGGAACCGGCGGTACTCCTCCTGAGTCTTCGCGGTGCGGCAGAACGTGAACGAATGGTGCGGATGGCGGGCGCAGGCGATCGTGGGCACGCCGAGATAGGCGAGCTCGTGGGCCACCGAACCGTACATCGTGACGCCGCAGCTCATGCCCGCCCTGGCGAGCTGCGCATTGGTGACGCCCAGGGGCAGAAGCCTCATGTCCGGGAATCTCGCGCGCAGCGCGAGCAGGGCCTCGCTGCTCAGGTCGATCTGGTTCGGGTGTGGCTTCAGGAAGAACGGGATTCCGGCCGCCTGCAGCGTCTCGATGGTGAATCCGGCCCAGTCCCAGAAGTCGGTGAACACCATGTCGTGGTAGATGTGCGGACTGTCGTAGAAGTCGTGCATGAAGATCACGACCGCACCGGCGACCTCGGGAGGAACTTCGGCGGACGCGGCGTAGGCCGAGGTCCGCATGTAGGTCATCGCGCTGTCGATGCCGCCCGACAGCCGGAACCCCAGGCCCTTCTCCGCGAGCTGGAGCCGCGCCGGCTGGTCGTCGAGGCTCTCGAACACGGATCGGTAGTTGTCGGTGTTCGGTGGGTGGAACCAGTCCTCCCGCGTCAGGCGCTTTCCGAACCGGGCCAGGGTGCCGAACGACCGGACGTCCACGCCCTCGGCCAGGGCGACGCGCACGGCGATGCCGTGTTCGATGTACGTGGAATGGGACACCAGGAACAGGGCGGGCCGGGCGCGGCGGAAATAGGCGCGCGCGAGGCGCACGTCGAAGAAGGCCTGCCGCATGAGCGTGAGCGTGAATCGATCCCTGGGATCGAAGCGCGGGGCGGGACGAAACCGCAGGAACGAGTCGACGATCAGGTCCCCGACAGGAATGCCATCGATGTCGAGTTCGAAGGTGGCGCCGTCCGCGCACCAACTCCGCCAGGCCTCATCGGCGCGCCGAAGGTCCTCGCGGCGATCCGATGCCGACATGGCGCCGAGGCTTCGATAGCCCACCTGCGCGATCCATGGGCGAAACGCGCGCACCCACTGGTTCGACAGCCACTTTCCCAACGGGCGGGAGCGCAGCAGGCTCTCGCGCCAGCCCGTGCCGATGCCCCCGTTCACCGACCGCACCACGATCAATTCGCCGCGGGCTCCCTTGCGTGCCTGCAACTCGATGAACAAGGCACAGAACAAGGCGAAGAAATAATGATCGCTCGTGCATTCGACGGCGACCAGCGGGTCGGCGGCGCCGCCGCCGCGAGACGGCCTGGGCAGCAGATCGCGCAGCGCGCCGACGCGCGGGTCCGTGGGCAGGCGCGACAGCAGCAGCCGGACGCCTCTCGCGATGCGGGCGAACATGGCCTGGATCATGGACGGTCCGTACCTTGCGAATCGCGGTCGAGCGCTTGCGCCATCCATTCCGCCCGCAGCCAGTCGTCGGGGGTGTCGATGTCGACGAATCGCTGCACGCCGAGGTCGACGCCGATGCCGCCGGTATGCATCCGCAGCCCCTGTGCCCACGCGTCGGTGCGTCCCCAGTAGAACTGCCCGGCGTCGAAAAAGCAGGGTTCCAGGTCCTGGGTCCGGCTGAGCTCGTGCTCGGGGAACAGGAACTCCATGCGACCGTCCGCGCACTGGCGCATGGCGCGAAACGGGCTCGAGTGGAAGCGCATCACCGGGTAGGCGAAGTTGGCTCCGCTCGCGACCAGGCGGTCATGGGCGGCGACGAGGTCGATGCCGCGCAACAGCGGCACGCAGGGATAGATGCAGCACAGCAGCTCGGGCGAGCGCCCGAGCGCCCGCAGCGCGTCGGCCGCGTGGCTCATGACCGGGACGGTTCCCGCGGTGTCGTTCGCGAGGTCCGGGGGCCTGCGGAACGGCACGCTCGCGCCGCACGCGCTGGCCACCTCGGCGATCTCGTCATCGTCGGTGCTGACGATGACCTCCTCGAACAGGCCGGACTCGATGGCGGCGCCGATGGCGTACGCGATCATCGGGCGGCCGTTGAAGAGCTTGATGTTCTTGCGAGGAATGCGCTTGCTTCCGCCGCGGGCGGGAATGACGGCCAGTCTGCTCATGTCGACGGGCCTCGTGTCGGCCGCGGGTCCGAGGACAGCAGGCTGAAATAGACGGAGTCGTGCCACTGCCCCAGCGACCAGTGGGTCTGCCGATGTCGTCCGTCGAGCGAGAAGCCCAGGGCGGTGAAGAAGGCGATCTTCGCTTCGTCGTAGGCGTAGAGTTCGGTCCACAGCCGATGCAGCCCGAGTTCGTCGAAGGCGTACGTCGCCATCACGAGGGCGGCATCCGGCGCGAAGCGGTCGTCGATGTAGAGGTCGTCCGCCCCGATGTAGATCGAGAAGTCGGCAGTCCGATTGACCCAATCGATGTAGCACAGACCCGCGGCGCCGAGCAGGCGGTGCGTGCCCAGTTCCACGATGGCGAACATGCGCGTGGACGGGTCGCCGTTGACCTTGCTGTCGAACCAGGCCTTCTGCTGCGTGCTGTTCAGCTCGCGGTACTCGCGGAAGAAGTGCCGCAGCTTCGGATCGTTGCGCCATGCGAGCAGTTGACCGAGGTCTTCGGCCTCGATCGCGCGCAACCCGACGATGTTGCCGCTCAGCATCAGTGCTCCAGGTCCGTGAGCCTGAGCGCATCGCCCTTGGGACGATCGACCAGCAAGCGACGGCCCACCACCGAGCCGAGCTGGTAGGGCTTGGCCGCATCCGCCGGCGCGGGGCGCAGGACCTCGAGATCCTCCGCAGTCAAGACGCTGCCGGCGCCGATGTCGCGCTTCAGCCGCAGGCAGCGCTGCTGCAGGACGACGGTCTCCCGCTCGTTGTCCTCGACCCGCTTGACGCCGTCGCCGAGGGCGGCTTCGAGTTCGCGGCTGCGCTCGACCATCTCCTTCCAGGTCTGCGGGTTCATCGCGAATCCATGATCGGGGCCGACGCGCGCGTTGTCGTCGGTGAAATGCTTCTCGATGGCCCGTGCCCCGAGCGTTATCGCGCCCAGAACCGTCGCATGCCCCGGCGAGTGGTCCGACAGGCCCAGCAGCAATCCAGGGAACGCTGCCGCATAGGAGCGCAGCACGTTCAGGTTGATGAACCGGAAGTTCTCGAGCGAACCGGTGTAGTTCGTGTTGCACTGCATCAGCAGCAGACTGGGAGTCACCTCGAGAACCGCCGCGACGGCGCGCTCGACGTCCGACATGTCGCTCGCCCCCGACGCCAGGAGGACGGGCTTGCGCTTCGCCGCGATGAACGCCAGGAAATCGGTCCACGTGATGTCGCCGGACCCGATCTTGTAGGCCGGCACCAGCGGGTCGATGGTTTCGACGGCCTCGCGATCGTAGGGCGTCGTCATGAAATCGATCTGCGCCGCCTTGGCGGTGGCGGCGAGCTCCTCGTTCCAGGCACGATTGAGTTCGTACTGCCGATAGACGTCGAAGACCGACTTGTCCCATTTGGCCTGGTGGCCAAGCTGGTTGCCGAGAGCGCGGAAGCCGAAATCGCTGACGATCTGCTCGGCCTTGAAGTGCTGGAACTTCGCGGCGTCGGCGCCCGCTTCCGCGGCCATCCAGATCAAGGCCTTCGCGCGCTCGAGGTCACCGTCATGGTTGGCGGCGATGTCCGCAATGAAGTAGCTCGGCGCGTCCAGCGCGACACGTCGGCTGCCGATGAATAAACTGCTGTCTGGCTTCATGCTGTGGCTCCTAAATTGAGTTCCAAAGAGCGTCGACGACCTCTGCCGTCCCCGGCATCCGGCGGCCGAGCAGGGTTTCGGCGCGCGTGACATCCAGGCCGAGCGAGTCGGCGCGCGGAATGCCCGAGACGCCGTGCACCGACGCCGGGACGGCGTGCGAATCGTCCAGGCCCGCGCGCCGCGCCAGCAGCCGGATGAACTCGAGCTTGCTCGACGCCTCCCGAGCGGCCAGGTTGACGATGCCGACGGCGCCCCGATCGACCAATCCGAACAGGTGCTCCGCGAAGGCATGGACGTCGATGCTGGAAGTCCACATGTCTTCGAAGGCCGAGAACGGGGCCTGGGACCGCAGGGCGCCGAGCGCCCACTCGACGAAGGTCGGGCGGCCTTGCCAACCGCGAAATCCGACGATGTTGGTCCTGACGATCAGCGTGCCTGGCGCCGTGAGCGCGAAGGCCTCGCCCGCGTACTTCGTGCGGGCGTATTCATTGAGCAGGCGGACTGGCTCCGACTCGGCGTGCAGGCGGTTGCCGTCGCCGCGATGGTAGTGGTCGGTCGACACCTGGACGAATCGCGCCGCGTGGCGCTGGCTCAGGCTCGCGACCAGGCCGGGCAGACGGGCGTTGATCAGGTACGCCCGCCCCGGATCGCGCTCGCAGGCTTCGAGATTGGTCTCGGCTGCCGCATTGATGACCAGCGACGGGCGGCATCGGTCGAAAGCCGCTTCCACTGCCGCCGCATCGGTCAGATCCAGTTGCAGTTCAGCGGCACCCGAGCGCGCGACCCCGATCACCTGGAGCGAACGTTGCCCCGCGGCGCGACGGACCGCCTGGCCCAGCAGTCCGGTGGCGCCGAGCAGCAACAAGGGGCCCGGCAGGTCCAGGCTCACTGCATGGCCTTTCGATTGAACTCGACGATCTCGGCAGGGCTCAGGAACCGGGGGTTGTTGCCGGAGTTGTATTCGAACCCGACGGGCACCGCGGTGCCGGTTTCACCCAGCGCGTTGGTCGTGTAGTCGATGTCGGCGTGATGGAACTTGATGGTCGGCCGCAGCACGTAGTGGTCGCTGAATTCGAGCGTGAGGTGCGAGTCATCCGACGGACACATGATCTCGTGCAGCTTCTCGCCCGGACGGATGCCGATGACGCGCTGCTTCAGCGCCGGCGCGATCGCCGCCGCCAGGTCGGTGACGCGGATCGACGGAATCTTGGGCACGAAGATCTCGCCGCCCCACATGCGGTCGAAGTTCTTGAGCACGAAGTCCACGCCTTCCTGGAGGCTGATCCAGAAACGCGTCATCGCTTCGTGGGTGATGGGCAGCTCCTGGGCGCCTTCGTCCACCAGCTTCTGGAAGAAAGGCACCACCGAGCCGCGCGAGCCGACCACGTTGCCGTAGCGGACGACCGAGAAGGTCGGGCCCGACTTGCCCACCATGTTGTTTGCCGCCACGAACAGCTTGTCGGAGGCCAGCTTGGTGGCGCCGTACAGGTTGATCGGGTTGGCGGCCTTGTCGGTCGACAGGGCGATCACCTTGTGGACGTTGTTCGCGATCGCGGCCGCGATCACGTTCTCCGCGCCGTGGATGTTGGTCTTGATGCACTCCATCGGGTTGTATTCGGCGGCAGGCACCTGCTTCAGGGCCGCCGCGTGAATCACGAAATCGATGCCGTTCATGGCCTGCGCAAGGCGTTCGCGGTCGCGCACGTCGCCGATGAAGTAGCGCATGGCCGGCGCGTTGTACTCCTGCTGCATTTCGAACTGCTTGAGTTCGTCCCGCGAGAACACCACGATCCGGCTCGGCTTGTAGCGGCTCAGCAGGGTCTTGACGTACTTCTTGCCGAATGAGCCCGTGCCGCCCGTGATGAGAATGGATTTGTTGTCGAACATGATGGGTGCTTTGAGGTGTCGGTGCGGGACATGCCCGGGTGGGGGAGGGTCCGAGCGTGGCCGCTGTCGATGAAGCAGCGGGCCGCGCGGGCTTCTAGCTCATGGAGCCGGATCTTCTTGCGCCTGCCGGCTGACTTCGGCGCGGAGCATGGCAACCTCGGCTTGCAGCTGCTCGAACTCGCGCTCCTTGCGCCCCAGGAAATCGCGCGTCAGGCGCATCTTGGCGCGCATCCCGCTGGGCGTGAGCAAGTAGGCGTAGGCCCACTTGTTGTCGGCGCGGCGGAAGTTGTCGACCTTGACCCAGCCCTTGTCGATGACGGCGCGCAGGCAATAGTTGATCTTGCCGACGCTGACGCCCAGTCGCTGCGCCAGTTCCCGCTGGTTCGTGACGGTCTCGGAAGTGCCTTGCTGCTCGGCGATCTGGCGCAGCAGTTCGTAGTCGAGATTGTTGTCGCGCTGCTGTGGCGGAGGGATGCTCATGGGATCTGTTCAACAGATGAACAGATCAACTTTAACACACGGGTTTCGGGCCGGGCGCCTTCAGCGCCGCCAGGCCGCGCGCAGGCGCCGGACCTTTTCCGCCGTCGCCGGGTTGGCCTGCGTCTCCTGCCAGTAGTACTTCAACAGGACCCACAGCGTGAGGATCAGGCCGGAAATCACCGTGGCGGCGATGGCCGTCAGCACGCGCTTCGGGCCGCTCTTGATCTCCGGCGGGGTGGCCGGATCGACCACTTGCACCACGGCGCCATCGCGGCTTTCGTCCACGCGCGCCGACTCGTATTGCTGCGAGAACAGCTCGACCAGCTTCTCCTGGTACTTGAACTCGCGATAGCGGCTCACGTAGTCGGCATTGCCCGTGGGGGGCGTGTTGCGCTCCAGTTGATCCAGCTGACTGCGCAGGGCCGCCAGCAAGGCGACCTGGCGCTGCACCTCGGACGACGTGTCGGCCAAGGTGCTGCGCATGGATTGCAGCCTGACTTCGGCGGTGGTGGCCTCGGCCTTGATACGTGCGTAGCTTTCCGCGGCGGCCTGCGGTTCGGCCTTGAGCGCGCCCGCGTTGAAACCGCCGTTCTGCAGGGCCAACTGGGCGTCAGCCAGCTTGACGCGGGCCTGCTTCAGCTCGGTCTCGAAAAAGAGGCGACGCTGCTGGGCTTCGGTCAGCGCCAGCTCGGAGGTGATGCGCCGCAGCTCCGCCACATACTGGTTGGCCATGTCGGCGGCCATCGCCGGCGTGCCGGCAATGGTCTCCACGGTGATCAGCCCGTCCTTCTTGCCGATCGTGATGCGCACATTGGATTCCAGCGTCTTGCGGGCGTCGACGCGGTACTTGGCCTTGTAGCGCTTGACGAGGTCGAACCGGTCGATGATGCGGTCTTCGACCGTGACGCTCTGCATCAACGACACGTATTGGTCGCTGGGGGTCTTCGTGGCGCCGCCCGCCAGGCCCGCCAATGCACCCAGCGAGGCCAGGGCCGAGCCTGCGATGCCTTGCGACTGCTGGGGTGGCAGGAGGGACGTGCGGCCGGTGAATGTCGGCGGTATCAACGCCGGGGTGGTGACTGCCAGCGCCAGCGCGCCGATGGCGACGGGGGCGATGACCAGCAGGCGCCAACGTGCCACCAGCACGGTGATGAGGTCGAGCAGGCCCACGGCTTCGTCTCGGCCAGCGTCAGGCTGAGCCGGTGCTTGATCGCGATCCGCCATCACAGCCCCAGCGCATTGAGGCCAGCCAGGCCGAGGCCGAACTGGTACAGGATCTGCGTCCAGTCCTTGGCGTCCTGCACGAACGTCGACTTGTTCACTTGTTCCGGAACAAAGATCGTGTCGCCCGGCTGCACCACGGTGTCGCTGAATTCGCCGCCGGCATGCCAGAACGACGAGCCCTGGCGCGCGCTGATGACGGAGCCGTTGGCGCGCAGCATGAACATGCTGCCCTTGTCGGCGCCGCGGGTCGGGCCGCCGGCCAGCGACAGGTACTGCTCGGTCGTGTGGCCCGACTCGAACACGAAGCTGCCGGTGTTGAAGACGCTGCCGAAGATGCCGACGGACGAGGCGCGAGTCGGGATGTGCAGGGTGTCGCCGTCTTCCAGCACGAGGTCGGGCAACTGCTTCGAGTCGGCCGGCAACTGGAGGACGACCCGTCCGGTCGGACGCACTTCGCGCAGGCGAGCCAGCAGGCGCGCGTTGGCGGTGGCCGTCGCGTTCTGCGAGGCGAGTTCCTCGCTCGACGTCACGCGCTGGCTGGCCTGGTTCTTCGTCATGTCCGTCTCGAGGTCGCGCAGGGCGCGCTCGTAGTTGATCTGCTGCTGGCGACGCACGCTCTCGCGCGAGAACTCGGTGCCGTAGGGATAGGCCGCGCCGGTCATGCCGCCCGCCACGCGCAGCGCGTCGGAGATGCGGCTGCCCGGCGGCAGGATGTAGTCGCCCGGATGCGCGACCTCGCCTTCGATGCGCACATGCTCGTTCTGCGCACCCTGCGGCAGCGTGGCCACGATCACGCTGAAGGCGTGCACGATGTCGCCCGTGGCGAGCGTGTCGTTCAGACGCGCGGGCAGGGGAAGCTCGACGACACGGCCGCTGTTGCGGTCGGCAAGGCGCTCGAGCGAGACGCGGCTGCGGTCGGCGACGGCATTGAACCCGCCGGCCATGGTCAGGACGTCGGCCATCGTCTCGCCGGGCTTGAGCTCGTAGATCGCCTGCTGGTTCACGCTGCCCAGGACGGCGACCTCGGTGCCCATCGGGCCCACGAAGATGACGTCGTCCGGCTGCACCAGCGCGTCGGTGTCGCGGTTGCCCTTGAGCAGCAGGTCGTAGAGGTCGAACACGGCGACCTCCTTGCCGGCGCGGCGCAGGTGGATGTCGCGGAAGCTGCCCGAGGACGACGGGCCGCCGGCCCGCATGATCGTGTGCAGGATGGACGACAGGCCGTTGACGGTGACGCTGCCCGGATGCTGCACGTAGCCGCCGACGAAGACGCGGATCGCGCGCACCTGGCCCAGCGTCGCGGAGACCTGGAAGTTCCGGAAGGTCTGGCCGACGCGGCGGCCGATCGCCTCGTCGAGGTCGGCGCTGCGCAGGCCAGCCACCTTGATCGTGCCGACCCGGGGCACCGTGATGTTGCCGCCGCGGTCGACGTTCAGGCGCAGGTCGGCGTCGACCGGGCCCCAGATGGTCAGGCGGAGTTCGTCGCCCGGGCGAACCACGTAGTCGCCCGGCACGGTGGGCAACGGATCCTGGCTCACATAGGACGAATCGTCGGTCACCAGGTTCGAGCCGAAGCGGCGCACCTGGACAAGACCGTTGATGCTGCTGCTGTCGTTGTTGTTGGTGATGCCGTTGCCGACGCTGTTGCCGTTGCCGTTGCGACTGTTGAAGGCGACATCGCGATCGCGGCCCTGCGCCGCGTTCTGCTCGAGGTCGGAGTCTTGCGTGCGCCCCTGGTTCTGCAGCTCGTTCGCGCGACGCTGCACGTAGCGCTCGAATTCGTTGGGCTGGTAGGGCGTCCTGCGGAAGTACGGCTGGGCCGGCTCGACCTGGTCGCCCTGCCGGTTGCCCGTGTTCGAGCCGTTGGATTGCTGCGAGCGATTCGTCGTGCCCTGCGTCTGCGCGTTGGAATCGGTCGACGTGGTGTTGTTGATGCTGCCGAGGTCGCCGTTGCCCTGGCCCGTCAGGTCGGTGCCCGTGTTGCCGCTGAACTGCGCGCTGGCGCTCGCGGTGACCATTGCCAGGATCAATGCCAGGGCGCGCGGGCCGCCCAGTCGCATGCGGGCTCGGCGGGCCGTCGGAAGGGTGGAAGCCAGGGGACGAAGGGTCGACATTGAAGGAGTTCGCGTTGGCGGCCGGGCGGCCGCAGGCTCGCCGAGTCGGGCGGGGCGCGCGACCTCGGCAAGCTGAAGAGCCGCGAATTCTAGCCGGTCGATGTTGCCCGTCTGCGGGGGCTGGAGCGTCCGTCATGCGCATTCCATCCGTACAAGCGATAATGGCGGTTCATGACAGAAACCCCAGAAGCCCAGGTCCCGGCTCAAACGGACCCCGCCACCGAGCAACATGCCGCCCCCGCGCCGGCCCGTTTCGACACCCTCCCACTCGACCCCAAGCTGATCCGCGCCGTCGCCGATCAGGGTTACGCCTTCATGACGCCGATCCAGGCGAAGGCGATCCCGCTGGTGCTGCAGGGCCGCGACGTGATGGGTGCCGCCCAGACCGGCACCGGCAAGACCGCCGCGTTCTCGATCCCGCTGCTGCAGAAGATGATGCGCCACGAGACGGCCAGCGTCTCGCCCGCGCGCCACCCGGTGCGCGCGCTGGTGCTGGCGCCCACGCGCGAGCTGGCCGACCAGGTCGCCCAGAACATCAAGGCCTACGCCAAGCACTCGAACCTGCGCGTGGCCGTCGTCTTCGGCGGCATCGACATGAAGCCGCAGACGCTGGAGCTCAAGGGCGGCGTCGAGGTGCTGATCGCCACGCCGGGCCGGTTGCTCGACCACATCGAGGCCAAGAACTGCGTCCTGAACCAGGTCGAGTACGTCGTGCTCGACGAAGCCGACCGCATGCTCGACATCGGCTTCCTGCCCGACCTGCAGCGCATCCTCAGCTACCTGCCCAAGCAGCGCCAGACGCTGCTGTTCTCGGCCACGTTCTCGCCCGAGATCAAGCGCCTGGCCAACAGCTACCTGCAAGATCCGATCACCGTCGAGGTGGCTCGCGCCAACGCCACGGCCACCAACGTCGAGCAGCGCTTCTACAGCGTCACCGACGACGACAAGCGCAACGTGGTGCGCCAGGTTCTCAAGGATCGCGAGATCACGCAGGCCCTGGTGTTCGTCAACTCCAAGCTCGGCGCCGCCCGCCTCGCGCGCACCTTCGAGCGCGACGGCATGCGCACTTCCGCGCTGCACGGCGACAAGTCGCAGGACGAACGCCTGAAGGCGCTCGCCGCGTTCAAGAAGGGCGAAGTCGACGTCCTGGTCTGCACCGACGTGGCCGCCCGCGGCCTCGACATCGCCGACCTGCCGGCCGTCTTCAACTTCGACGTGCCGTTCAACGCCGAGGACTACGTCCACCGCATCGGCCGCACCGGCCGCGCCGGCGCGTCGGGCCTGGCCGTGACGCTGGTCACGCGCGACGACGCGCGCAACATCTCGGACATCGAGAAGCTGATCAACAAGAAGATCGAGCTCGAGCCGTTCGAGGTCGAGGACGAGCGTCCGCGCCGTCCGCCGCGCCGCATGAACGACGACGAGCCGCGCCGCGAGTCGTCGACTCCGGCCGTGCGCGCGCCCGCGCCGCCGCGGCCGCCGGCGCCGCACAAGAGCCGCGATCCGTTCTTCGACCGTCCGTACGAGGCGAGCAGCACGTCGACCGTCGCGCCCGAATGGGAGAAGGCCGCGCCCGCGGCACCGGTCGGCCGCGCCGCGCTCTCGGCCAACATCCGCTCCAAGCGCAAGGTCGCCGCGCTGCTCGGAGGCGGCACCAAGGCCTGACGGCCGCGGCCCGCGCGCCACGACGAGCCCCGCTGTGTTTTCACGCCGGGGCTTTTTTGCGTCAGGCCGCGATCGACTCGAGCCGGCGGCGTGCCAGTTGCGCCGGCAGCGACGGCAGGCCCAGGTGATCGGCGGCGCGCCCGAGGATCCGCACGAGCCCCCATTGCCAGCGCGCCAGCCTCCAGGCGGGTCCCGCCAGGCCCAGGCGGTCGCGGAGGTCGGCGGGCAGGGCCTGCACCGCCGCCGCGATCAGCAAGCGCTGGGCCGCGCGCAGCGGGGCGGGCAGCAGCGGAATCGACCCCATGATGGCGAGGAACTCCAGCACGACCTCCGACGGCTCGAGCTGCGGTCGCATGCGCTCGAACAAGGCCTCGAGCTCGCGTTCCGAGGCCGGCGGCGCCTGCACGCCGTACAGGCGGGCCGACGGCTGGTTTTCGGCATAGAACGCGTCGCGTTCGGTGGCCGCGACCGGACGGACGCAGGTGGCGTAGGCCTGCAGGAAGCCGAACGTGGCCGTGGCGTGCACCCAGGTGAGCAGCTCCACGTCGTCGGCCTGGTAGGCCACGCCCGCGGGCGTGCGGCCGGCGATGCGCGCGTGGCCGGCGTTGATCCGGCGAACCATCGCCTCGGTCCGGCTGCGCGCGCCGAACACCATCATCATCGCGGCGTAGCCGGTGCGCTGCAGCCGCAGCAGCGGCTGCGCGCGAAACGTCGTGTGATCCCAGACGCCGCTGCGCACCCGCGGCTCCGCCAGCTCGAGCAATACGGCAGCGACGCCGCCCACGAACAGCGCGACCGGGTTGCTGAAGACGCGCCAGGACACCGAGTCGGTCGCCAGCAATGCCGCTTCGCCGGGCGGCTGCAGGAAATCGTCGGCCTGCGTGCCGGGCGGATAGATCAGCTGTGCCAGGCGACGCTGCAGCGGCCAGCTCAGCACGACCAGGGGGGCGCGCAACAAAGTGAACAAATTCATGCGGTCGAGGTCAGAGGGCGGCGAGCCGGGCGAGAATGCGCGCGGTATGCGGGATCTGCTCCCGCGCCAGGACGCAAGAGTGTCATGCGGCTGCACGACATTCGGTGTCGGGACGACAAAATAATTTCAGGGTGGAACGGATGAGATGGATTCTTGCGGGCGCTTCGCTCCCGCGCGGCGTGGGTGCGCGAGGGTGGCTCGTCGCCGCATTGTGGGCACTGTCGACGATGGCGATGGCGGCATCGGTACCGTGGACCCCGAGCGTGTCCGCTCGCCACGCCATCGAGATGCTGGTCGACGAAGGCGGACTGCCGTTGACCGTGAGCCAATGGCCGCTGCCGCGCGACGCGGTGCAGCGGGCGCTCGACACGTTGCCCGCCGAGCTGCCGCTGGCGCTGGACGCCGCGCGGGCGCAGGTGCGCGCCGAACTGCGCGCCCAGCGGTCGGGCCGCATCGGCGTGACGCTGCGCGAACGCAAGGATGCGCTGGTGGGCTTCGGTGACGACGCGACGCCGGGCAGCAGCCTGCAATTGCGCAGCGGCGAATACGACGGCCCGCACCTGGCGCTGCAGGCCGGCGGTCGGCTCGACGCCGTGGCCGACTCGGGCCAGCCGCGTTCGACGGCACGCCTGGACGACAGCGCCATCGCGGTCGATGCCTTCGGCATCCAGGCGCAGGCCTGGGCGCATCGATCGTGGTGGGGGCCGGGCTGGCAGAGCGCGCTGCCCCTGAGCAACAACTCCCCCCCGCTGGATGGCATCGGGTTCCAGCGCGCAGCGGTGCTGCCGTCGGAATCGCCGTGGCTGTCGTGGCTGGGGCCCTGGAACATGGATTTCTTCCTCGCTCGGACCGAGGGCGAACCGCCGTCCGTTCCCGGCAGCAATCCGCTGCTGTTCGGTTGGCGGCTGACTGCGCGACCGTGGCCGCTGGTCGAGATCGGGCTCACCCGCATGGCGCAGTTCGGCGGGACCGATCATGCCGAAACGCTCGGCAGTTTCGCGCGCGCCATCGTCGGCTCGCACGCCAACGCGCAGACCCTGGCGGAGCAGAGCCGGGATTCGGGCAACGGGCTGGCCGGGGGCGACCTTCGGATTCGCTGCCCGTTCGGCGTCCGCTGCTCGGTGTACACGCAGGTCATGGGCGAGGACGACCGCAAGCACCTGCCGTACAAGTACATGGAGGTGATCGGCACCGAAGTCTGGTCGGCCGACGGCGCGACGCGGCTCTACTTCGAGGCGACCGAGGTCGGTTGCCGCGATACCTGGCGCAAGCCGACGACGCCTGACTGCGCCTACCTCAACCATGCCTACGAGAATGGCCTCACCAACGGCAACCGCTGGATCGGTGCCAGCGTGGGTTCCGACGGCAAGCTGCTCACGCTGGGATGGATCGATTCGGATTGGGACAGCGCCGTGCGCCTGGACTACGCGCATGTCGGCTCGCACGTCGGAACGTTCGGGCCGCCGCTGGCGAAAGTCGCGCCGGGCCGCCCGCTCTGGGCGCTGTCCGCGCGCCGCACGTGGCACTTCGGCTCCACGAGCGTCACGCCCGAGTTCGACTGGATGCGCCAGGACGGGCCGGACGGCGTGCACGTCTCTCCGCGCGCGAGCCTCGAGATGAGCACCACGCTCGACGACTTCGGCTTCGCGTCGCCGCGCCGCTTCGCCGAGGCGCTCGCGGCCGCCGGCAATCCGGCCACGGACCGGTTGTTGGTCGCCGGCGCGCTGATCGGCGGTGCGGCACTGTTCGACCGCGCGGCGGGCAGCTATGCCGATGCCCACCACAATGAACCGGCGTTGAAGGTGCTGCGCCAGGGCGGATCCGCCTTGCCGTATGTGGAATTCGGGCTCGCCGGCGCCGCGTGGCTCGCGCGCCGCGGGAGCCCCGACGGCGACATCGCGCTCGCCAGCGTGGAGTCCGGCCTGACGTCCGTGGCGATGGCCGAGGTCATCAAGCGAGCCGTCGACCGCTCGCGACCCAGCGACGGCCGCGGCGCCGCGGACTTCGGCCACGCGAAGCGCTCCGACAGTTCGTTCCCTTCCGCGCACACGGCCCTGGCCTGGGGCGTCCTCACCCCCATCGCGCAGCGCTACGACGCGCCGTGGCTGTACGGCGTCGCCGCGCTGACCAACGTCGGCCGCGTGGCGAGCCGCGACCATTGGCTGTCCGACACCGTCGCCGGCGCGGTGCTGGGCTACGTCGTCGGCGACTGGTTCGGCAAGCACGCCGACGTGGCGGGGGGCGGCACCGCCACCACCGTGATGCTCGTCCCGCACGGTGCCGTCCTGTCGACGGCGTTTTGAGCGGTACGGTCAGCCCAGCACGCTGAACACCGCCGGCACGCGATCCGGCAGTTCGACCTTCGCGGCCTTCCACTGCGCGGCCGTCTTGCACAGCGACCAGCCGTCGGGCAGCGTCAGCCCGCAGCTGATCGCCAGGCGGGTGGTCGGCTGCAGCACTTCCAGCGCGGCCTCCAGCATCACGGCGTTGCGGTAGGGCGTCTCGATGAAGACCTGGGTCTGGTTCAGGCGCTTCGAGGTCGCCTCGAGCTCGCGCAGGCGGGCGCGGCGCGGGTTGACGTCGGTCTGCAGGTAGCCGTGGAACACGAAGCTCTGGCCGTTGAGGCCGCTCGCCGCGATCGCCAGCGTGATCGAGCTCGGGCCGCTCAGCGCGATCACCGGGATGCCCAGGTCGTGCGCCGCTTCGACGAGCAGGGCGCCCGGATCGGCGACGCCGGGCAGGCCGGCTTCGCTGAGCAGGCCGATGTCCGCGCCGGTGGTCGCGGGCAGCAGGAGCAGCTCCCAGGGCGACGCCCGGGCCGTCTCGGGTCTGGCCGGCGCGCCGCCCTTGGCCGGCTTGCCGGGAATCGCCCGCTGCGGCCCCTTGGGCGCGCGCGGAAGCTCCGAGATCAGCGTCTGCTGCAGCGGCTGCGCGAGCGGCGCCACCTTGTTGACGCGGTTGAGGAAGGCCCGCGCGCTGCGCGCGTCCTCCACCACCCAGTGCAGCAGCTTGCTGGCCTGCGCGATCACGCCGCCCGCGAGCACGTCGGTCAGCGGCACTTCCTCGGCGCCGAGATCCAGCGCGTTGGGCATCAGCAGCAGGCGGCCGAGGGCTTGGGGAGACGTGGTCATGGCGGGGATCCGATCGGTGAGAGGGCGCGGGAGCGCAGCGGGTCGAGGCCCGCGGCGCGCAGCAGGGAGGCGGTCTGGATCAGCGGCAGACCGATCAGCGCGGTGGGATCGTCGGACTCGATCGCGTCGAGCAGCGCGATGCCCAGCGTCTCGCACTTGGCGCTGCCGGCGCAGTCGTAGGGCTGTTCGGTGCGCAGGTAGAACTCGATCTCGGCGCCGGTCAGTGTGCGAAAGCGCACCGCCACCGGCACGCGGCGCACCTCGGCGAAGCCGGTGGACGCGCGCACCACGGCGAGCGCCGTCTGGAACACGATCGTGCGGCCGCTCATCGCGCGCAGCTGTTCGACGGCGCGCTCGTGGCTGCCGGGCTTGCCGATGGCCACGCCGTCGACGTCGGCCACCTGGTCGGCGCCGATCACCACGGCGTCGGGATGCGCCGCCGCGAGCGCGCGCGCCTTCGCGAGGGCGAGGCGCTCGGCCAGGGCCGCGGGTGCCTCGCCGGGCAGCGGCGTCTCGTCGGTGTGCGGTGCCAGCGCCCGGAACGGGATGCGCAGCCGCTCCAGCAGCTCGCGGCGATAGCGCGAGGTCGAGGCGAGGATCAACAGGGGTTCGTCGGGCATGGCGGATTGTCGCCTGCGCGCTCGCGCCTTGAAGGCGGGCATTCTGCCGGGTCACGCGCGCACGTCGTGCGCGCGAGCAGGCCCTAAAATCGCGCCATGACCTCACCTGCCATCGATCCGCTGCGCCTGAACGTCGCCCACTTCGCCACCGACGGGCTCGAGGCCGAGGGCGACTGGGCCATCGCCGAGCTGCCCCGCCTGGCCGACAGCGAATGTCCGGTCGACGCCGGCTCGCCCCTGAAGGCCCATCCCGACGCGCCCAGGCCGCCGCCGCGCTCGGCAGGCGACCCCACGCGCCGCGTGCGCTGGCGCGCCGCAGGCTCGCACCGCCCGGTGGGCGGCGAGAACCAGGTCTGGCTGCACCTGGTGGCCGGCGCCGACGTGATCCTGCAGTGCCAGCGCTGCCTGCAGCCGCTGGACGAGGCCGTGCACGTCGATCGCCACTTCCGCTTCGTCGCCGACGAGGACACCGCGGCCGCGCTGGACGACGAGATCGAGGACGAAGTCCTCGCGCTGCCCAAGTCGCTGAACCTGCGCGACCTGGTGGAAGACGAGATGCTGCTCGCGCTGCCGCTGGTGCCGCGCCACGACGTGTGCCCCGAGACCATTCCCATGCAGTTCGGAGACGTCGAGATCGTCGAGGAAAAGGCCAATCCGTTCGCCAGCCTGGCGCTGCTGCGCAAGGACAAGGATGGCGACGGCGGCCCCGACATCGTCTGAAAAGCGTGGGGGATTGCCCCCTGCATTCGCAGCCGCGGCGCGTGAGTCTCGTACAATAGGGGTTCGCCGAGTTAACTGAACAACTTGTGGGGCGATTCACAAATTCCACTAAAGCGTTCGCCGGGACCAAGCGCAAAGACGGCCGAACGCTCGCATTTCCTGAAATCGCGCAGCTGGAGCTTCGACACTTGGCCAACAACTACCTTTTCACTTCCGAATCCGTTTCGGAAGGCCATCCCGACAAGGTCGCGGATCAGATCTCCGACGCGATCCTCGACGCGATCTTCGAGCAGGATCCCCTCTCGCGCGTGGCCGCGGAGACGCTGTGCAACACGGGCCTCGTGGTACTGGCCGGCGAGATCACCACGCAGGCCAACGTCGACTACATCCAGGTCGCGCGCGACACCATCAAGCGCATCGGCTACGACAACACCGAGTACGGCATCGACTACAAGGGTTGTGCCGTGCTCGTCGCGTACGACAAGCAGAGCAACGACATCGCCCAGGGCGTCGACCGCGCGAGCGACGACTACCTCAACCTCGGCGCCGGCGACCAGGGCCTGATGTTCGGCTACGCCTGCGATGAAACCCCCGAGCTGATGCCCGCGCCCATCTACTACGCGCACCGCCTCGTCGAACGCCAGGCGCAGCTGCGCAAGGACGGCCGCCTGCCGTTCCTGCGCCCCGACGCCAAGAGCCAGGTCACGATGCGCTACGTCGACGGCAAGCCGCACTCGATCGACACCGTGGTGCTCTCGAGCCAGCATGCGCCCGAGATGAGCGACGGCGCGAAGATGAAGCCGGAGTTCGTCGAGGCGGTGATCGAGGAGATCATCAAGCCGGTGCTGCCCAAGGAATGGCTCAAGGAGACGCGCTTCCTGGTCAACCCGACCGGCCGCTTCGTCATCGGCGGCCCGCAGGGCGACTGCGGCCTGACCGGCCGCAAGATCATCGTCGACACCTACGGCGGCGCCTGCCCGCACGGCGGTGGCGCGTTCTCCGGCAAGGATCCGACCAAGGTCGACCGCTCGGCCGCCTACGCCGCCCGCTACGTGGCCAAGAACATCGTCAAGGCCGGCCTGGCGCGCCAGTGCCAGATCCAGGTGGCGTACGCCATCGGCGTGGCCAAGCCGATGAACGTCACCGTCTACACCGAAGGCACCGGCGTCATCCCCGACGACAAGATCGCCGAGCTGGTCAACGAACTGTTCGACCTGCGCCCGAAAGGCATCATCCAGATGCTGGACCTGCTGCGCCCGATCTACCAGAAGACGGCCGCCTACGGCCACTTCGGACGCGAAGAGCCGGAATTCACGTGGGAGCGCACCGACAAGGTGCAGGCCCTGCGCGACGCCGCCGGCCTGAAGTGACCGGCGCGGGTTGTCATCCTGCGCGCAGGATGACAACCCGCCGGTCATCCTGCGCGTAGCGCAGCGGAGTCGCAGGATCCACGCCCGAGGAAGCGCCTCGGCAGGGGTGGATCCTGCGACTGCGCGCAGGATGACGGCCGTGTGCGGGATACGTCCCACGGGCTTGGCGAACATCTTCCGGTGCGCTATAATCGCAGGCTTTCCCCAATCTTTGCCCGGCTGCTGCATTGGTTTGCAGCGTTCGGGGCGGCCACCAGGCCGCCGTTTCAGCAGCAAGGGCATGGGTTCACAGAACGGTCGCCGATGTCGGCGGCGTTCCCAGGAGTTTCAAAATGGCTGTTCAGCAAAACAAGAAGTCGCCCTCGAAGCGCGGCATGCACCGTTCGCACAATGCGCTGACGACCCCGGGCACGGCGATCGAAGCCACCACGGGTGAAGTGCATCTGCGCCACCACATCAGCCCGACCGGCTTCTACCGTGGCCGCAAGGTCCTGAAGACCAAGGCCGACGCCTGATCTTTCCAGGCGGCTGCGACTCGTCGCAACCCGCGCGCGGTGCCGGCTTCGGCACCGTCTGGCTGTGCCGCCCGGCTGCCGGGCATCGTGCGCGCCTTTGGCCCCGGGTCGCAACGGCGTTCGCAGCCTCGGCCGCGGCCCGAGCCCGCGCCAATCCATCCGCAACACCCGCCTTGCAGCGTCTTTCGCCTTTCCGCGCGCGATGACGCGGCTTCGCTGTTTCCGATGGGCCGAGGGGTCATTCGGGTTGTCATGTGGCCGTCCGACAGGCGCGTCTGCTATGGTCCTGGATTGCTGGAATTAGATCGAACCGACCGATCCCGACTGTGATTCATCCTGTACCTTTGACTCCCCGATCGCGCGTTCGCCTGGCGGTGGATTGCATGGGCGGCGATCTCGGCCCGTCCGTCACGCTCCCGGCCTGCAAAGCCTTCCTCGACAGTCATCCCGACGCCGAGCTGCTGCTGGTCGGCAGCCCCGGCGCGCTGGCGCCTGCCACCGACTGGCCGCGCTGCACGCTGATCACCGCGAGCCAGGTCGTCACGATGGATGACACGGTGGAGACGGCGCTGCGCAAGAAGCGCGATTCGTCGATGCGCGTGGCGATCGAACAGCTCAAGGCCAACGAAGCCGGCAGCATCGCCGCCGACGTCTGCGTCTCGGCCGGCAACACCGGCGCGCTGATGGCGGTGTCGCGCTACCTGCTCAAGACGATGGACGGCATCGACCGCCCGGCGATCGCCGCGTTCATGCCCAACATGAAGGACCAGTACACCTGCGTGCTGGACCTCGGCGCCAACGTCGACTGCAGCGCCGAGCACCTGTTGCAGTTCGCCGTCATGGGCGGCGCGCTGGTGACGGCCACCGAAGGCCGCGCCAATCCGGTGGTGGGCCTGCTCAACATCGGCGAGGAAGTGATCAAGGGCAGCGAGGTCATCAAGCGCGCGGGCGAGCTGCTGCGCACGGTCGCGGCGCACGGTCACCTGAACTATCACGGCAACGTCGAAGGCGACGACATCTTCAAGGGCACGGCCGACGTCGTGGTCTGCGACGGCTTCGTCGGCAACGTGGCCCTCAAGAGCAACGAGGGCGTGGCCAAGATGATGAAGGCCATGATCCGCCAGGAGTTCGAGCGCAGCTTCTTCACCAAGCTCGCCGCGCTGGTGGCGATGCCCGTGCTGCGCCGCTTCCAGGCGCGCGTCGATCCGCGTCGCTACAACGGCGCCGCGCTGCTGGGCCTGAAGGGCCTCGTGTTCAAGAGCCACGGCGGCGCCGATGCGTTCTCGTTCGGCCAGGCGCTGATCCGCGCGCACGACGCCGCGCGCAACCGTCTTCTCGATGGCGTGCACGACGCGATCGTCGACACCATGCAAGCCTTGCCACCCACGGGCGGCGAATCGGTTCCGCAAGCCGCATGACCGCCCGTCCGTTCGCCGGAAGGCGCCGTCTTGCGCGCTCGCGTTGGGGAGTACTCTCAAATTAACGCCGCCCGTCATTCCCGCGTTGCCGGCACCGGCAGCGACCTGCCGCCGCTGCGCCTGTCGAACAACGACCTGGTCGAGATGCTCGCCAAGCGCGGCGTCGAGACTTCCGACGACTGGATCGTCGAGCGCACCGGCATCCGCGCGCGCCACTTCGTGGCCGCCGACGTCCACGCCAGCGACCTCGCCACCGCCGCCGCCCAGCGGGCGCTGGAGGCCGCTGGCCGCACCGCCGCCGAGATCGACCTGATCATCGTCGCCACGTCCACGCCGGACATGATCTTCCCGTCGACGGCCAGCATCGTGCAGCGCAAGCTGGGCGTGTATGGCTGCGCCGCGTTCGACGTCCAGGCCGTGTGCTCGGGCTTCATCTACGCGCTGAGCGTCGCCGACGCGATGATCAAGGCCGGCAGCGCCAACCGCGCGCTGGTGATCGGCGCCGAGGTGTTCTCGCGCCTGCTCGACTTCGACGACCGCACCACCTGCGTGCTGTTCGGCGACGGCGCCGGCGCCGTCGTGCTGGAGGCGAGCGACACGCCCGGCGTGGTGGCCACCAAGCTGCACGCCGATGGCCGCCATCTGGAGATCCTGTGCACGCCGGGCACCGTCAGCGGCGGCCAGATCTTCGGCGACCCGCTGCTCAAGATGGACGGCCCCGCCGTGTTCAAGCTGGCCGTGGGCGTGCTGGGCGACGTCGCCAACGAAGTGCTCGCGCTGGCCGGACGCACCACTTCCGACGTCGATTGGCTGGTGCCGCACCAGGCGAACATCCGTATCATGCAGAGCACGGCCCGCAAGCTCAAGCTGCCCTTGGAGCGCGTGGTGGTGACGGTGGCCGAACACGGCAACACGTCGGCCGCCTCGATCCCGCTGGCGCTCGACGTGGCCATCCGCTCGGGCCAAATCCAGCGGGGCCAGAGATTGCTCCTTGAAGGCGTCGGCGGCGGCTTCACCTGGGGTGCGGCGCTCGTCGATTACTGATCCCGCTTCCGAGACAACGCGGCGCCCCGGCGCCGCCCTTGAAGAGAACAACAAGATTTCGCATTCCATGACCGCATTCGCATTCGTTTTCCCCGGCCAAGGCTCGCAGGCCGTCGGCATGCTCGACGCCTGGGGCGACCATCCGGCCGTCGTCTCCACGCTGAAGGAGGCCTCCGCGGCGCTCGGCGAGGACATCGGCCGCCTGATCCACGACGGCCCCAAGGACCAGCTGGACCTCACCACCAACACGCAGCCGGTGATGCTGACGGCCGGCATCGCCGCCTATCGCGCCTGGCGCGCCGAAGGCGGCGCCACCCCGGCCGCCGTCGCCGGCCACTCGCTGGGCGAGTACACCGCGCTGGTCGCGGCCGGCGTGCTGACGCTGGCCGACGCGCTGCCGCTGGTGCGCCTGCGCGCGACCGCGATGCAGGAGGCCGTGCCGGTGGGCGTCGGCGCGATGGCCGCCATCCTGGGCCTGGAGGCGCAGGCCGTGCGCGACGGTTGCAAGGCCGCGGCCGAGGCCAGCGGCGAGGTCGTCGAGGCGGTCAACTTCAACGACCCGAAGCAGGTCGTCATCGCCGGCACCAAGGCCGGCGTCGACAAGGCCTGCGAGATGCTCAAGGCCGCGGGCGCCAAGCGCGCGCTGCCGCTGTCCGTCTCCGCGCCGTTCCACTCCAGCCTGATGAAGCCCGCGGCCCTGCGCCTGCAGGCCGCGCTGGAGAAGGTCACGCTGCACGCGCCGGCCATTCCCGTCGTCAACAACATCGACGTCGCCACGCCGGTCGACGCCGCGGCGATCCGCGACGCGCTGGTGCGCCAGGCCGCAGGACCGGTGCGCTGGGTCGAGGTGGTGCAGTCGCTCAAGGCGCGTGGCATCACCCACGTGATCGAGTGCGGCCCCGGCAAGGTGCTGGCCGGCATGGCCAAGCGCATCGACGGCGAACTCGTCACGGGGGCCCTCTACGATCCGGCCACGCTGGCCGAAGTGAAGGGGCTGCTGGCATGAGCGATCTCGCAGGCGGCAACGTCCAGACGGCGCTGGTCACCGGCGCCTCGCGCGGCATCGGCCGCGCCATCGCGGCGGAACTCGCCGCGCGCGGCTTCCGCGTCATCGGCACCGCCACCAGCGATGCCGGCGCGCAAGCGATCACCGAGGCGCTGGCCGGCCATTCCGGCTGCAAGGGCGTCAAGCTCGACGTCAACGACGCCGCGGGCGTCACGGCGCTGGTCGACGGCATCGTCAAGGAATACGGCGGCGTGCACGTGCTGGTCAACAACGCCGGCATCACGCGCGACGGCCTGGCCATGCGCATGAAGGACGACGACTGGGACGCGGTGCACGACACCAACCTGAAGTCCGTCTTCCGCATGGCGCGCGAGGTGATGCGCCCGATGATGAAGCAGCGCTTCGGCCGCATCATCAGCATCACGTCGGTCGTCGGCGCCAGCGGCAATCCCGGCCAGGCCAACTACGCGGCGGCCAAGGCCGGCGTCGCGGGCATGACGCGCGCGCTCGCGCGCGAGCTGGGCAGCCGCAACATCACGGTCAACTGCGTCGCGCCGGGTTTCATCGAGACCGACATGACCGACGTGCTGCCGGAGGCCCAGAAGGCCGCGCTGCTGCAGCAGATCCCGCTGAATCGCCTCGGCAAGCCCGAGGAGATCGCGCAGGCGGTGGCGTTCCTGGCCTCGCGCGAGGCCGGCTACATCACCGGTACGGAGCTGCACGTCAACGGCGGCATGTACATGAATTGAGCGGATTGCCGTATCGGCCGCAAGGCCGGTTCGGCCGTCTGGTTATCTGGGCAAGTAGAATCCGCCCGTTTTTACGCAAACCTCCCGGAGGAGTGTCATGAGCGATATCGAAGCACGAGTCAAGAAAATCATTGCCGAACAACTCGGCGTTCCCGAAGCCGACGTGGCCAACGACAAGGCCTTCGTGGCCGACCTGGGCGCGGACTCGCTCGACACGGTCGAACTGGTGATGGCGCTGGAAGACGAATTCAGCATCGAGATCCCCGACGAAGAAGCCGAGAAGATCACGACCGTTCAGCTCGCGATCGACTACGCCAAGGCCCACGCCAAGGCCTGATCAAGTCATGAGTCGTCGTCGCGTCGTCGTCACCGGACTTGGTCTGGTCTGCCCCGTGGGAAACACGGTGGCTGAAGGCTGGGCCAACATCGTGGCCGGGAAATCCGGCATCGCCACGATCACCAAGTTCGATGCCACCCCGTTCGCCTGCCATTTCGCGGGCGAGGTGAAGGGCTTCAATGTCGAGGACTACATCCCCGGCAAGGACGCACGTCACATGGATACCTTCATCCATTACGGCGTGGCGGCGGCGATGCAGGCGGTCAAGGACGCGGGTCTCAAGACCGGCGACCAACTGACCGAGCAGGAAGGCGACCGCATCGGCGTCCTGATGGGCGCCGGCATCGGCGGCCTGCCGGAAATCGAACACACGCAGACCGAATACGCGAACCGCGGCCCGCGCCGCATCTCGCCGTTCTTCGTGCCGGCCTCGATCATCAACATGATCTCGGGCCACGTGTCGATCTACTGCGGCTTCCGCGGCCCGAACCTCGGCCTGGTGACGGCCTGCACGACGGGCCTGCATTCGATCGGCATGGCTGGTCGCATGATCGAATACGGCGACGCCGACGTGATGATCGCCGGCGGCGCCGAATCCACCGTGTCGCCGCTGGGCATCGGCGGCTTCGCGTCCGCGCGCGCGCTGTCCACGCGCAACGACGATCCCGCGAGCGCCTCGCGCCCGTGGGACAAGGACCGGGACGGCTTCGTCCTGGGCGAGGGCGCCGGCGCGCTGGTCCTCGAGGAATACGAACACGCCAAGGCACGCGGCGCCACCATCTACGCCGAGCTCGCGGGCTTCGGCATGAGCGGCGACGCGTACCACATGACCGCGCCCAACGTCGACGGCCCCAACCGCTCGATGCGGGCCGCGCTCGACAACGCCGGACTCAACCCCGACCAGGTCCAGTACCTCAACGCGCATGGCACGTCCACGCCGCTGGGCGACCTGAACGAGACCAACGCCATCAAGAAGGCGTTCGGCGGCCACGCGGCCAGGCTGGCCGTCAGCTCCACGAAGTCGATGACCGGCCATCTGCTGGGCGGCGCCGGCGGCATCGAGTCGGTGTTCACGGTGCTGGCGCTGCGCGACCAGGTCGCGCCGCCGACCATCAACCTGGTGAACCAGGATCCCGAATGCGATCTCGACTACTGCGCCAACACGGCCCGGCAGATGAAGATCGACGTCGCGGTGAAGAACAACTTCGGCTTCGGCGGCACCAACGGAACCCTGGTGTTCCGCAGGGTCTGAGCCTCGCTGCCAATCGGCGAGCCATGCGCGCGCCGCCTCCCGTCGAGTACACGAGTGCGCTCGGCCGCGCCTGGCGTGCGGCCCTGTCGCTGCTCGTCGGCGCTTCCGTGGCCGTGCCACTCGCCTGGGGCCTGCCCCATGTCGCCGCACATTGGGGCAGCCGCCAACCCGACGCCTTGTTCGAGGCACTGGGCAGCCCGGTCGTGCAGGCCGCGCTGGCCGTGTGGGTGGCGACGATGGTCGTCGCCGCGTTCTGGCTCTCGAGCAAGCGCGCGGCCGGTGAGCGCACGCTTCGCTGGGATGGGCAGGACTGGGTGCTCGCTGGCGACCGGGCCGGCCAGCCGGACCAGCGCGGCGACGCGGCGCTGATGCTGGACCTCGGGCCGTGGATGCTGGTGCGCTTCCTGCCCTATGCGAGCACCGGCTTCGGCGCCGCCACCTGGCTGCCGCTGACCCTGGCCGGCGACCTGGCCCGCTGGGCCGCCCTGCGCGGCGCGCTGTGGAACTGGCGCGGCGACCGCGGGGATGCACGTCCATGACGATGCTCAACCCCGATCCGGACGCTGCACTGGTCGAACGAGTCAAGCAAGGCGACGTCCGCGCCTTCGAGATGCTGGTCGTCAAGTACCAGCGCCGCATCGAGCGCCTGATCGGCCGCATGGTGCGCGACGTCGACCTGGTCGCCGACATCGCCCAGGAAACCTTCATCCGCGCCTATCGCGCCTTGCCGCAGTTCCGCGCCGAGAGCGCGTTCTACACCTGGCTCTACCGCATCGCCGTCAATACCGCCAAGAAGGCGCTGGTCGACATGAAGCGCGATCCCGTGATGACCTACACGGCGATTCAAGGCAACGACGACGACGATGAAACTTACCGCGGTGGAATGGAACCAACCGACGGCGAGACGCCCGAGGCCCTGCTCGCCAGCAAGGAAATCGCCGCGACCGTGAACGCGGCCATTGCCGCGCTGTCGGAAGATCTGCGCCAGGCCATCACCCTGCGCGAGATCGAAGGCCTCAGCTACGAAGAGATTTCGGACGTGATGAACTGCCCCATCGGGACCGTGCGCTCGCGCATCTTCCGTGCCCGTGAAGCCATTGCCGAGCGGCTGCGGCCCTTGCTCGACACTCGCGACGGCAATCGCTGGTAAGTGCACACTCTTCCGAATAGAACGACGCCATGAGATTTTGTAGTTCCCAGATTGACCCGTTGCGAGGTTTGAATGTCACAGCCTGATAGCGATCGTTCCTCGTCGAATTCCAGCGAGTCCAGCCGCCGCATCCTCTCGGCGCTGGCCGATGGCGACGCCACCGACAGCGAGGCCACGCGCGCCTTCCAGGCCTGGCGCGACGATCCCGACGCGCGGGCGTCGTGGCACGCCTACCAGTTGATCGGCGACGTGCTGCGCAGCGAGGACCTGGCCGCCGAGCCGGCCGCCGACGAATCCTTCCTGGTCGCGCTCCGCGCCCGCCTGGCCGACGAACCGGTGGTGCTGGCGCCGCAGCCGCGCGTCGAGGCCGAACCGGTGGCCCTGCCCGCCGCGGCCAATGCGGCAGCCGGGCGCACGCGCCGCTGGCAAGGGCCTGTCGCGATGGCCGCGGGCTTCCTGGTGGTGATCGGCGGCCTGAACATCGTGCGCCCGTTCAGCCAAGGCGCCGCGGGCTCGTTCGCCTCCAACGCTACGTCCGCATCGGGGCCCGTGCTGGCGTCGACCACGTCGGTCGACAACAGCGGCGTCGTCGCGACCTCGCTGCAGGCCGCGCCGCGGACGCCGGCGCAGACCAAGGCCGCGGCCGACCAGCTCGCCCCGTACCTGGCGGCCCACCGCCAGTCGGCGATGAGCGGTCCGTTCCAGATGCCGGGCAGCGACCTGCGCAACGTCTCGCTGGTGCAGCCCGCGCAGTGATGGACGGCGTGCTGTCCACGGGCCTGCGCCTGTCCGCCCCCGCGCGCTGCGCGCTCGTGCGGGTCGCGCCCGCGCGCGAGGCGTTGGCCCGCGTGTCGCGCATTTCCGGGGCGCTCGTGTGCGCCGCGGCGCTCAGCGCCGGCCAGGCGCGTGCCCAGTCGCAGAAGGCGCCGGCGGCGCCGCAGTCCGCGGCCAGCGGCGAGAGCGTCGCCGACCTGCGCGGCTGGCTCGCGCGCATCCACGACGCGGCCGCGCGCAGCAGCTACGTCGGCACCTTCGTCAACAGCACCGGCACGAGCGTGGCCAGCTCGCGCGTGGGCCATTACTGCGAAGGCAAGAACACGCTGGAACGCGTGGACGCGCTCGACGGCGAGCCGCGCTCGATGCTGCGCGTCAACGACGAGGTGCGTACGCTGTGGCCGCGCTACCACCTGGCAGTGATCGAGCCGGTCGATCCGCGTGCGTCGTTCCCGGCGCTGGTGAGCGGCAGCGAGACGCGCATTCCCGAGTTCTATGAATTGCACGTGCAGCCGCCCGAACGCATCGCCGGCCATGACGCCGACCGGCTGCTGCTCAAGGCGCGCGACGCCAGCCGCTTCGACCATCTGATCTGGGCCGACCACGCCACCGGCCTGCTGCTGCGCGTGGACGTGCAACTGGCCGGCCGCACGCTCGAGTCGTCCGGCTTCTCCGACGTCAACATCGGCGTCAAGCCCGACGCGTCCGCGGTCTACGCGGAGCTGCACCGGGCCGACGGCTATCACGTCGTGCGGCCCGAGGTGAAGCGCACGAAGCTCGAATCCGAGGGGTGGACGATCCAGGCGGGCGTGCTGCCCGCGGGCTTCCAGTCGCTGGGCTGCGTCCGGCGGGCGCTCAACGTGCCGGGCGAGACCGCGGTGCAGACCATGGTGCTGCAGGCGATCTGGTCGGACGGCATCACGCACGTGTCGCTGTTCATCGAGCCGTTCCAGCCACAGCGCCATGTCAGCGAGGGATTGACCGTCATCGGCGCCACGCACACGCTCACGCGCCGCGTCAACGACATGTGGCTCACCGCGGTCGGCGACGTGCCGCCCGCCACCCTCGACCAGTTCGTCCGCGCACTCGGACGCAAGCCGTAAGAACCTTGCTCGGTTTCCGAGCACGCGAGACGCGCATACTTTCCGGTCTCGACCAAACCACCCCCGTCCCGGAGCCCCCGTCCATGTCCCAATCGCACGCCGCCTTTCCGACGCCCGTCTCGCCCCGCCTGCGGCTGGCGCTCGCCGTGGCGACGCTCGCCTCGGCCTCGCTGACGGCGCTGCAGCCGGCGCACGCGCAGGCCGCCGTGCCGGCCGCGCCGGTGCCCGTGCAGGCACCCGACTCCCTGGTGCGCGGACTGCCCGACTTCACCGGCCTGGTGGAGACCGTGGGGCCGGCCGTCGTCAACATCCGCACCAACATCAAGCCCAAGGCCGCCGGCCCGGACACCTCGCTGCAGGCGCAGATGCAGCAGCTGATCGAGGAATACATCCGCCGCCACGGCGGACGCGGCGGACGCAACGGCGTGCCGCCCGGCGGCAACGACCTGCCCGACGACGACGACGACCGGCCGGAACAGGGCTACATCGGCTCGGGCTTCATGCTCTCGCCGGACGGCTACGTGCTGACCAACGCCCACGTGGTCGAGGGCGCCGACGAGGTCACGGTCACGTTGACCGACAAGCGCGAATTCAAGGCGAAGATCATCGGCACCGACCAGCGTACCGACGTCGCGCTGGTCAAGATCGAGGCCGCCGGCCTGCCGTTCGTCAAGATCGGCAGCGTCGATCGCCTCAAGGTGGGCGAGTGGGTGATCGCCATCGGCTCGCCGTTCGGGCTCGAGAGCACGGTCACCGCCGGCATCGTCAGCGCCAAGCAGCGCGAGACGGGCGACTACCTGCAACTGCTGCAGACCGACGTCGCGATCAACCCGGGCAACTCCGGCGGCCCGCTGATCAACATGCGCGGCGAGGTCGTGGGCATCAACTCGCAGATCCTCAGCCCGTCGGGCACCAGCGCCGGCATCTCGCTGGCCATTCCCATCGACGAGGCGATCCGCGTCTCCGACCAGTTGCGCGCCTCCGGCCATGTCACGCGCGGGCGCATCGGCGTGCAGATCGGCGCCGTGTCCAAGCAGGTCGCCGAGACGCTGGGCCTGGGCAAGCCGGTGGGCGCGCTGGTCGAGGGCCTGACGGCCGGCATGCCGGCCGAGAAGGCGGGCATCGAGGCGGGCGACATCATCACCAAGGTGCAGGGCAAGTCGGTGGAGCGCTTCTCCGACCTGCCGCGCCTGGTGGGCATGGTCAAGCCCGGCGAGAAGGTCACGCTGCAGGTGTTCCACGACGGCAAGTTCAAGGACGTGACCGCCGACGTCATCGACTTCGGACCGGAGACTCCTCCCGTGGTGGCCACCACGGCGCCGGACGCCATCGCCTCCACCAAGGCCACGCTGGGCCTGAAGGTGACGGATCTCAGCGACGCCGACCGCGCCCGGCTCCACCTGAAGGGCGGCGTGCGCGTCGACAGCGTCGAGGGCGCCGGCGCGCGCGCCGGTGTGCAGGAGGGCGACATCGTCCTGTCGATCGGCAACGTGCCGGTGACCTCGACCAAGCAGTTCGTCGCCACGGTGGCCAAGCTGGACAAGACGAAGTCGATCGCCGTGCTCGTGCGGCGCGGCGATTCGGCAAATTACCTCGTGATCCGTCCGAGCAAGTAAAATCCCTGATTCGGCGGAAAAGGCACCCAGGTGCCCCGCCTCCGGCCCGGCGATTCGCGGCATCTCCTTCGCGAACCACCGGGCCGCGCGCATTTATCGAAGCCCGGCCATGCCCGCGGCCTCGCGCCCCCTTTTCGCATCTCTTTCGCAGGTCACCCAGATGGCACAGTACGTTTTCACGATGAATCGCCTCGGCAAGATCGTTCCGCCGAAGCGAGAGATCCTCAAGGGCGTGTCCCTGAGCTTCTTCCCCGGCGCCAAGATCGGCGTGCTGGGCCTGAACGGTTCCGGCAAGTCCACGCTGCTCAAGATCATGGCCGGCGTCGACAAGGAGTTCGAGGGCGAAGCCACCCCGATGCCCGGCCTCAACATCGGCTACCTGCCCCAGGAGCCGCAGCTCAACCCCGAGCAGACCGTGCGCGAGTCTGTCGAGGAGGGCATGGGCGGCGTACTGGCCGCCAAGAAGCGCCTGGACGAGGTCTACGTCGAGTACGGCCTCGAGGACGCCGACTTCGACAAGCTCGCCGCCGAACAGGCCGAGCTGGAGGCCATCATCTCGTCGGCCGGCTCCGACAACGTCGAGCACCAGCTCGAGATCGCGGCCGACGCCCTGCGCCTGCCGGCGTGGGAAGCCGTCGTCGGCAACCTGTCGGGCGGCGAGAAGCGCCGCGTCGCGCTGTGCCGCCTGCTGCTGTCCAAGCCCGACATGCTGCTGCTCGATGAGCCGACCAACCACTTGGACGCCGAGTCCGTGGACTGGCTGGAGCAGTTCCTGCAGCGTTTCAGCGGCACCGTCGTGGCCATCACCCACGATCGCTACTTCCTCGACAACGCCGCCGAGTGGATCCTCGAACTCGACCGCGGCCGCGGCATCCCGTACAAGGGCAACTATTCCGAGTGGCTGCTGCAGAAGGAAACCCGCCTGGAGCAGGAGCAGAAGACCGAGGACGCCCGCACCAAGGCGATGAAGAAGGAACTCGAGTGGGTGCGTTCGAACCCGAAGGGTCGCCAGGCCAAGAGCAAGGCCCGCATGGCGCGCTTCGAGGAACTGTCCGACTACGACTACCAGAAGCGCAACGAGACCAACGAGATCTTCATCCCCGTGGCCGACCGCCTGGGCCATGAGGTCATCGAGTTCACGAACGTCAGCAAGGGCTTCGGCGACCGCCAGCTGATCGACAACCTCAGCTTCAAGGTGCCCGCGGGCGCCATCGTCGGCATCATCGGCCCGAACGGCGCCGGCAAGTCGACGCTGTTCCGCATGATCTCCGGCAAGGAGCAGCCGGATTCGGGCACCGTGTCCATCGGCAAGACGGTGAAGATGGCCTTCGTCGACCAGACCCGCGACGACCTCGAAGACGCGAAGACCGTGTGGCAGGACGTCTCCGGCGGCCTCGACAACCTGACCGTCGGCAAGTTCGTGATGCCCAGCCGCGCCTACATCGGCCGCTTCAACTTCAAGGGCAACGACCAGCAGAAGCTCGTCGGCAACCTGTCCGGCGGCGAACGCGGCCGCCTGCACCTGGCCAAGACGCTGATCCAGGGCGGCAACGTGCTGATGCTCGACGAGCCGTCCAACGACCTCGACGTCGAAACCCTGCGCGCGCTGGAAGACGCGCTGCTGGAGTTCGCCGGCTCCATCATGGTGATCAGCCACGATCGCTGGTTCCTCGACCGCATCGCCACGCACATCCTCGCGTGCGAAGGCGACTCGCAATGGACGTTCTTCGACGGCAACTACCAGGAGTACGAGGCCGACAAGAAGAAGCGCCTCGGCGAGGAAGGCGCGCGTCCGAAGCGGGTGCGCTACAAGGCGCTCAAGTAAGACGGTTTCGCGCTTGCGACAAGCCGCCTGAGGCGGCTCGTCCTGTCATCCTGCGCGCAGTCGCAGGATCCACGCTGGCGAATGGCGTCCCCGCAGGGGTGGATTCCGCGACTGCGCGCGCAATGACATTGCTGGATCAATCGAAGCGCAGCGACACGCCCGTGACGAACAGCGTGTCGTTCTTGCCCAGGCCCTCGCCCGGCTTGCTGTCATAGCGGTGCGACAGCGTGGCGGTGAGCGCGAGCTGCTTGGTCATGGCCACGGACAGGCCGGCGTCGAACACGGTGCGCACGCCGTCGGTGTCGCTCAGGTTCGGATAGACGGTGAGCTTCTGCTTGAACGTGGTGCTGTCGCTGAGCTTGTTGTTGGACTCCTCGGCGATCAGCAGTTCGGCGTGGTTGGCGCGACTGCGCACTTCGTCGTCGATCAGTTGCGGGTGGTTGTAGCGATCCACCGTCCAGGCCGCGCCGGCCGAGATGTCGAAGGTCTGATCGGGCTTCTTCACCACGTGGTAGCCGAAGCCCGAACCCAGCGTGGTGCGCAGCTTCAGGTCGCTGGGGGCGTCGCGCAGGAGGTCGAGCTGCCCGAAGCCGAACCACTCCGGCGTGATGTCGCGCGAGTAGATGGCCGTGCCGCCGAGGCGGTCGGCCGTGGTGGCGCCGGCGCTGCGCGCGTATTGGCCCGTGCCGGTCAGCGACCACTTGTCCATCGTCGTGAGCTTGATGACGTCGGCGCCGAGCGACGCGCTCTTGGCGTCGGTATTGCCGGTGGCCACGCTGGCGCCGGCGGTGAACAGCGAGCGCCATTCGCCGTCGGGCTTTTGCGTGACCTGGGCGTGCGCCAGCAGGGGGGCGATGGCGAGCGCGCAGAACGCGGCTTGGCGGACAGGGGGGCGAACGGGCATCTCGAGGGCTCCGGAAAATGTCGACCGCGCTGGCGGGCAGGTCGCGCGCCCGCGCGGGTGTCGCCTTGAAAGAGATGTTTCAGGCGCCAGGAAAGCAAAAAGCCGCCCGAAGGCGGCTTTCGATGAACCGGGAGCACAGGCTCCGACCGATCAGCGCAGCTTGATTTCCTTGTACAGGACGTGCTTGCGCGCCTTCGGGTCGAACTTCATGAATTCGAGCTTTTCGGGCGTCGTCTTCTTGTTCTTGTTCGTGGTGTAGAAATGACCCGTTCCAGCGGTCGATTCCAGCTTGATCTTCTCGCGTCCACCCTTGGTTGCCATGGTGTGTCTCTCCAGTGATGATTAAAGAGCGCCCTTGGCGCGCAGGTCGGCGAGGACGGCGTCGATGCCGTTCTTGTCGATCAGGCGCAGCGCGGCCGTCGAAATACGCAGGCGGATGAAGCGGTTCTCGCTCTCCACCCAGATGCGGCGGCTCTGCAGGTTCGGCAGGAAGCGGCGCTTCGTACGGTTGTTGGCGTGGGAAACATTGTTTCCCGTCATCGGGTGCTTACCCGTCACTTGACAGACTCGAGCCATGAAGCTCTCCTGAATTGGAACCGGGGCGCCCATTGCGCTCCGGGCTGGAGAGCATGCGCTTTCGCCAAAAGGGCGGCATGACTCCAAGGGAACCCGGGATTCTACGCTGAAACGGCCAAATATGCCAGCGCGGCCGTTTCGGCCGGGCTGGCGGGGCGCTTCACTCGATGGATTCGAGGTAGCGCTGGGCGTCCAGCGCGGCCATGCAGCCGGTGCCGGCCGAGGTGATCGCCTGGCGATAGACGTGGTCCTGCACGTCGCCGGCGGCGAAGATGCCCGGGATGCTGGTCTGCGTGGCGAAGCCCTCGTTGCCCGACCTGGTGATCAGGTAGCCGTCCTTCATGGCCAGGTGGCCCTCGAAGATCGTCGTGTTCGGGTGGTGGCCGATGGCGATGAAGCAGCCCTTGACCTTCAACTCGGCGAACGCCTCGCCCTCGACCGACTTCGTGCGCACGCCGGTGACGCCGGTGGCGTCGCCCAGCACCTCGTCCAGCGTCTGGTCGAGGTGCAGCTGCATCGTGCCCTTGGCGACGCGATCCATCATCTTGTCGATGAGGATGGGCTCGGCGCGGAACTTGTTGCGGCGATGGATGACGTGCACCTTCTTGGCGATGTTCGACAGGTACAGCGCCTCCTCGACGGCGGTGTTGCCGCCGCCGACGACGCAGACTTCCTCGCCCCGGTAGAAGAAACCGTCGCAGGTGGCGCAGCCGCTGACGCCGCGGCCCATGAACGCCTCCTCGGACGGCAGCCCGAGGTACTTGGCGGAGGCGCCGGTGGCCAGGATCAGGGCGTCGCAGGTGTAGACGCCCGAGTCGCCGAACAACTTGAACGGCCGCTCGCTGAAATCGACCTTGTTGATGTGGTCGAACACGATCCGGGTGTCGAAACGTTCGGCGTGGGCCAGGAAGCGGGCCATCAGGTCGGGGCCCTGGACGCCGGCGACGTCGGCCGGCCAGTTGTCCACCTCGGTGGTGGTCATCAACTGACCGCCCTGGGCGAGCCCGGTGACCAGCATCGGCTTCAGGTTGGCGCGCGCCGCGTAGAGGGCGGCGGTGTACCCGGCCGGACCGGAGCCCAGAATCAGCACCTTGGCGTGGTTGGATGTGTTCTCAGAGTTACTCATTACGGGGGCGGGCTCAGAAAGTTCGAAATGGACGGCACAATGTCACACGACACGCTGCACCCGCAATTGTAGGGATGCCGAACGGCGGACGCCGGCGGCAGCGGGGCAGGGCTCATCGTTCCCAGGGATTTGCGAAAGGTTTTTGAATGTCGATGCTCTCGAATCTGGACCTGATCCGACGCGTTCCGCTCTTCTCGATGCTGACGACCGATCAGGCACGTGTGGTGGCGGACGGCGTCGTCAAGCGCCGTTTCCGGCGCGGCGAACTGGTGGTCGAACAGGGCAAGAAGAGCAACGCGCTCTTCATCCTGCTCAGCGGACGCGCCCGCGTCACCACCTCCGACCCGCGCGGCCGCGAGGTGATCCTGGCGGTGCTCAACGCGGGCGACTACGTCGGCGAGATGAGCCTGATCGACAACGAACCCCACTCCGCCACGGTGCGCTGCGAGCTGCAGTGCGACGTGCTGATCCTGGGCCGCGCCGAATTCGCGCGCTGCCTGCCCGAGAACTCCAGCCTGTCCTACGCGATCATGCGCGGCCTGGTCACGCGCCTGCGCAGCGCCGACCGCCAGATCGAATCGCTGGCGCTGCTCGACGTCTACGGCCGCGTCGCCCGCACGCTGCTGGACATGGCCGAGGACGTCGAGGGCGAGAAGGTCATCAAGTCCAAGGTCTCGCGCCAGGACATGGCCAAAATCGTCGGCGCCTCGCGCGAGATGGTCAGCCGCGTGATGAAGGATCTCGAGGAACGCGGCATCATCGAGACGCAGGAAGATGGATCGCTCAAGATCCAGAACCGCAAAGCATGACCGTTGACGGGTCGTGAGGTGACATCGCCTTGAGTTTGGCTCTCCCGAAGTTTTCCGCGTTCTCGCGCGCGACCACTGAACCAGCCGCGCCGGTGTCGCGCTCGGTCTGGAAGCAACGCCTTGCTGCGCTTGCCGGTTTGGTAGTCTGGACCGGCGTCGCGCTGTCTCTTGCGACGCACCACTTGAGCGACCCCGGCTTCACCACGTCCGGCGACGGCGGCCCGGTGCTCAACCTGCTGGGGCGTCCTGGCGCCTGGTTGTCCGACGTGCTGCTGCTGGTGCTCGGCGCGTCGGTGTCCTGGCTGCCGCTGGTGGGCCTGCTGCAGGCCTTGCGCAACCTCGCGCGCGGGTCGCGCGCGCTGGCGGGCGTGAGCGAGGACGACGTCCCCGCGCCGCGTTTCCCGCGCCTGCGCTTCTGGGCCGGCCTCGCGCTGCTGCTGTGCGCCAGCACGGCGCTCGAATGGACCCGGCTCTACACGTACGAGGCGCGGGTGCCCGGCGGCCACTCCGGCGGCATCCTCGGCTATTTCCTGGGCCCGCTGTCGATGGCGCACCTGGGCTTCCTCGGCTCGGGCGTGCTGTGGATCGCGGCGCTGGTGCTGGGCATGTCCGGCGCGCTGCGTTTCTCCTGGGTGCGCCTGGCCGACGGCATCGGCGGCTGGATCGACGGCCGGCGCGAGCATCGCGCGGTCGCGCGCGAGCGGGCGGAGGACGAACGCATCGGCGAGATCGCCTTGCGCGAGCGCGAACAGCTGGCCGACGAGATCCGCATCGAGGACGTGCTGCACGCGCCGATCGTGATCGAGCCCGAGATCGTGCAGGTGGTCGAGTCCAAGCGCGTCGCGCGCGAGCGCCAGAAGCCGCTGTTCGTCGAGCTGAACGACGGCAAGCTGCCGCAGGTCGACCTGCTGGACGCGGCGCCCACGCGCATCGAGCAGACGGTCACGCCCGAGTCGCTGGAGATGACCAGCCGCATGATCGAGAAGAAGCTGGGCGACTTCGGCGTCGAGGTGCGCGTGGTCGCGGCCGCGCCGGGCCCGGTCATCACGCGCTACGAGATCGAGCCGGCCACCGGCGTCAAGGGCTCGCAGATCGTCAACCTGGCCAAGGACCTGGCGCGCTCGCTGAGCCTCGTGAGCATCCGCGTGGTCGAGACGATCCCCGGCAAGACGACGATGGCGCTGGAGCTGCCCAACGCGCGCCGGCAGATGATCAAGCTGTCGGAGATCCTGGGCTCCAACGTCTACAACGAGGCCGCGTCGATGCTCACCATCGCGCTCGGCAAGGACATCGTCGGCAACCCGATCGTGGCCGACCTCGCGAAGATGCCGCACTGCCTCGTGGCCGGCACCACCGGCTCGGGCAAGTCGGTGGGCATCAACGCGATGATCCTGTCGCTGCTATACAAGGCCGAGGGCAAGGACGTCCGCCTGATCCTGATCGACCCGAAGATGCTCGAGATGAGCGTCTACGAGGACATCCCGCACCTGCTGTGCCCGGTCGTCACCGACATGAAGCAGGCCGGCAACGCGCTGAGCTGGTGCGTCAACGAGATGGAGCGCCGCTACAAGCTCATGTCCAAGATGGGCGTGCGCAACCTGGCCGGCTACAACAAGAAGATCGACGACGCCAAGGAACGCGGCGAGCTGCTGCCCAACCCGTTCAGCCTGACGCCCGAATCGCCTGAACCGCAGGAGCGCCTGCCATTCATCGTCGTCGTCATCGACGAACTGGCCGACCTGATGATGGTCGTCGGCAAGAAGGTGGAAGAGCTGATCGCCCGCCTGGCGCAGAAGGCGCGCGCCGCCGGCATCCACCTGGTGCTGGCCACGCAGCGCCCCAGCGTCGACGTGATCACCGGCCTGATCAAGGCCAACATTCCCACGCGCCTGTCGTTCCAGGTGTCGAGCAAGATCGACAGCCGCACCATCCTCGACCAGATGGGCGCCGAGGCGCTGTTGGGCCAGGGCGACATGCTCTACCTGACGCCCGGCGGCGGCGTGCCGGTGCGCGTGCACGGCGCCTTCGTCAGCGACGACGAGGTGCACCGCGTGGTCGAGTACCTGAAGTCGCAGGCGCCGGCCAACTACATCGAGGGCATCCTCGAGGGCGGCGTGCTCGACGGCGACGTCGATGGCGATGGTTCCGGCGGCGGGTCAGCCGATGCGGAGGCTGATCCGTTGTATGACCAGGCGGTGGCGGTGGTGCTGCAGAACAAGCGGGCGTCGATCTCGCTGGTGCAGCGTCACTTGCGCATCGGCTACAACCGCGCGGCCCGGTTGCTCGAGCAGATGGAGCAGTCGGGAATGGTGTCCAGCATGTCGGGCTCCGGCAACCGCGAGATCCTGGTCCCCAAACGAGACGAGTGAGTTCGCTCCCTCGTCGGCGAAAGAACCCGATGACTGTTTCCCGTTCGATCCGCAACACCTTGTTGGCGGCGGTGGCGCTGTCCTGCGCCTCGGCCTTCGCGACGGCCACCGACGAGTTGCGCGACTTCGTCAGGACGGTGAAGTCCGGCAAGTCCACCTTCACGCAGACCGTCACCGCGCCCAACGGCAAGCAGAAGCTGTCCAACGGCAGCTTCGAGTTCTCGCGCCCGAACCGCTTCCGCTTCGTCTATGAGAAGCCGTACGCGCAGACCGTGGTCGGCGACGGCGCCAAGGTCTGGATCTACGACCCCGACCTGAACCAGGCCTCGTCGCGCAAGCTGGGCGACGCGCTGGCCAACACGCCGGCCGCGCTGATCGTGTCCAACGACATCGACAAGGTGTTCACGCTGGCCGACCAGCCGTCCAAGGACGGCCTCGACTGGGTCGTCGCCACGCCCAGGCAGGCCGAGGGCACCGTGCGCTCGCTGAAGGTCGGATTCAGGAACCACGCGTTGGCGCAACTCGAGATCGACGACAGCTTCGGGCAGAAGTCGCTGATCGTGTTCAACGCGTTCGAGCCGAACGCGAAGCTGCCGGCCGACACGTTCGTGTTCACGCCGCCCAAGGGCGCCGACGTCTCGGAGCAGTAGCGGGATCGGCATCTGCATGCGTGGATCCTGCGACTGCGCGCAGGATGACACGTGTGACGTCATCCTGCGCGTAGCGAAGCGGAGTCGCAGGATCCACGAGCCGGGACGGCGTCGGCGCCGAGCGACATCGCGCGCCGCCAAAAGAAAACGGCCACCCGGTTGCCCGCGGTGGCCTTCGAACCCTTCGAGGAAATGTCCGGGATTCCGGGCGCGGTGAGGACGCGCCGACCTTCGCCCCGGATCAACGCACTCAGTGCATCATCGGCTCGTCCAGCAGGCCCATGTCGGGCGCGGTCATCATCTGTTCGATGTCCATCAGGATCAGCATGCGCTCGGCGTCGCCGCTCTTGATGGTGCCCAGGCCGGTGATGTAGGCCGCCTCGATGGCGCCGTTGAATTCCGGTGCCGGCTTGATGGCGTCGCCGCCGAGCTCGAGCACGTCCGACACCGAGTCCACCACCATGCCCACCGTGCGGCTGGCGATGTTGAGGATGATGACGACGGTGAAGCTGTTGTACTGGACGTCCGACAGGCCGAAGCGCAGGCGCATGTCGACGATCGGCACGATGACGCCGCGCAGGTTGACGACGCCCTTGATGAAATGCGCCGCGTTGGCGATGCGGGTCGGGTTCTCGTAGCCGCGGATCTCCTGCACCTTCAGGATGTCGATGCCGTACTCCTCGGCGCCGAGCTTGAACGACAGGTATTCGCGGGTCGCGCCGTGCAACGCCGTCGTGGCGGCCTGCGCGCTGGTGCGGGGATCGGTGGCGGTGATGGCGCTCATGGGCGGTGGTGCTCCTGGCTACGGGACGATGCCGCGCGAGCCCGGCTGGGAGGCCGCTCGCGTCGATGCCATGCAGTGTGGTGCCCACCCGGCCTGCCGGATGCCCTGAAAAGACCGCCGCGGCCCCGCCAATTCCAGGGATGGGCCTGCTCGGGCGGCAAGCGAATGCCCGCGCCCGCTGTAGGATCGAAGAAAACCATGCCCGATCTCTTTTCCACGAAACCCGTCCCGCCCCTGGCCGAACTGATGCGCCCGCAGACGCTGGACGACGTCGTCGGCCAGCGCCACCTGCTCGGGCCTGGCAAGCCGCTGCGCCTGGCGTTCGAGTCGCGCAAGCTGCACTCGTTCATCCTCTGGGGGCCGCCGGGCGTCGGCAAGACGACGCTGGGGCGGCTGGCGGCCAAGGTCACCAACAGCCACTTCATCGCGATCTCGGCGGTGCTGGCGGGCATCAAGGACATCCGCGGCGCCATCGACGAGGCGCAGGGCCGGCTCGATCGCGAAGGCCGGCAGACGGTCGTCTTCGTCGACGAGATCCACTCGTTCAACAAGACGCAGCAGGACGCCCTGCTGCCGCACGTCGAGTCGGGGCTGCTGACGCTGATCGGGGGCACGACCGAGCATCCCGGGATGCAGGTCACCAATGCGTTGCTGTCGCGCGCCCAGGTCTACAACCTGCAGCCGCTCAGCCAGGACGACTTCCGCGAACTGTACGAGCGCGCGCGCGGCCACCTGCCGGCGGTCGCGGTCGACGACGACGCGCTCGCGCTGCTGGGCGGCTACGCCGACGGCGACGGCAGGCGCTTCCTCAACCTGCTGGAGCAGGTCGCCAATGCCGCGTCCGGCGCCGGCGTCGACAAGGTGGACGCGGCCTTCGCCGCATCGGCCACCAGCCCCTCGCTGCGGCGCGCCGACAAGAGCGGCGACTCCTACTACGAGCAGATCTCGGCGTTCCACAAGTCGGTGCGCGGCTCGCAGCCCGACGCCGCGCTCTACTGGCTCGCGCGCATGCTCGACGGCGGCGTCGATCCGCGCCAGGTCACGCGGCGCATGATCGCGATCGCGAGCGAGGACATCGGCAACGCCGATCCGCGCGCGCTGCAACTGGCCATGAACGCGGCCGAGGCCGTCGACCGCCTGGGCCTGCCTGAATGCGAGCTTGCACTGGCGCAGGCCACCACGTTTCTTGCGGCGGCGCCCAAGTCCAACGCGTCCTACCTGGCCTGGAAGCAGGCCAAGGAGTTCGTGCAGCGTGACGGCACCCGGGCCGTGCCGATCCACCTGCGCAACGCGCCGTCCAAGCTCATGAAGCAGATGGGCTACGGCCAGGAATACCGCTACGCGCACGACGAGCCCAACGCCTACGCCGCCGGTGCGAGCTGGTTCCCCGACGACGTCTCGCCCCAGCGCTGGTACCACCCGGTGGCGCGCGGCATGGAGATCAAGATCGGCGAGAAGCTCGCCGCGTTGCGCGCCCTGGACGACGAGCACGAGGCCTGACGCCGGCGCGAGCGCGAGGCGCGCAGGCACCTCGCCGGTGCCCGCGCACCGAGGCAAGGCGCACGCCGCGGCCCGTCGCGTCGATACTTTCATGATGCCGCCGGCGGGCTCGCCGCCGAGGCGCCGGGCATGCCGGAGGTCGCCGCGCGCGAGCCTGTCGGCGCGGTCCGCGCGACGCCTGCGGACGCCATATCGGCGCCATCGTGCGAATCCGGCGCCGCGGCGAACAATGCTCGCGCCTGGCGCTCCGGAATAGTGGGTCGTTCGGTTTCTCGCGGGTAAGTCCGTCCGCTTCGACGGCAGGGCGCTCCTAGAATCCCGCCAACGCTCAGGGTTGTCCGGGGCTTGTCATCGCGGTGCCATCGGGCGCATCGGTGGCCAGCTTCTTGCAACGCCTGGACGAGCCGCATGCGGGTATTGCCCGTGGCGGCGGGCTGCAAGCATGTCGATGCTGAGCCTCTCAGGTCGCGCCCCCGCCCGGGCGGGGCGCGACGGTCAAGACCAGGAGACCCCCTGATGGATACCTTTCTGCAGCAGATGATCAACGGCCTGGTGCTCGGGAGCATGTATGCGCTCGTGGCGCTCGGGTACACGATGGTTTACGGCATCGTCAACCTGATCAACTTCGCGCACGGCGAAGTGTTGATGGTGGGGGCGCTCACGAGCTGGTCCGTGACCGTCTGGCTGGGCCCGATGGGCCTGCCCGGATGGCTGGTCCTGCTGATCGCGCTGCTGTGCGCCGTCGTCGTCTGCTCGATACTGAACTTCTCCATCGAGAAGATCGCCTACCGGCCGCTGCGCAACGCGCCGCGCCTCGCGCCGCTGATCACCGCCATGGGCATGAGCCTGCTGCTGCAGACGCTGGCGATGATCATCTGGAAGCCGAGCTACAAGTCCTATCCCACGCTGCTGCCGCGCGACCCGATCCACATCGGCGGCGCCGTCACCAATTTCACGCAGCTCACGATCCTGGTCGTGACGGCCGTGACGCTCGGCGGGCTGATGTGGCTCGTCAACAAGACCAAGCTCGGGCGCGCGATGCGCGCCACCGCCGAGAACCCGCGCGTCGCGGCCCTGATGGGCGTGCGTCCCGACAACATCATCTCCGCCACCTTCGTGATCGGCGCCGCGCTGGCCGCGCTGGCCGGCGTGATGTACGCCTCCAACTACGGCACCGCGCAGTTCTCGATGGGCACCCTCCCGGGCCTCAAGGCGTTCACCGCGGCGGTCTTCGGCGGCATCGGCAACCTCGCCGGCGCGATGCTCGGAGGCATCCTCCTGGGCATCATCGAGGCGCTCGGCTCGGGCTACATCGGGCCGCTGACGGGCGACGTGCTCGGATCGCAGTACCAGGACATCTTCGCGTTCATCGTGCTGATCCTCGTGCTCACGCTCCGTCCGAAGGGCCTGCTCGGCGAACGTGTCGCCGACCGTGCCTGACCCGCGCCGCCAAGGAGAACCCACATGATGAAGAACAAGTTCCTCACCTTCGGCATCGGCGCCGTCCTGCTGCTGGTCCTGCCTGTCTTCGCGCAGTATTTCGGCGACGGCTGGGTGCGCATCATCGACAACGCGCTGATCTACATGCTGCTCGCGCTGGGCCTGAACATCGTGGTCGGCTACGCCGGGCTGCTGGACCTGGGCTACGTCGCGTTCTACGCCGTCGGCGCCTACCTGTTCGCGCTGCTGGCCTCGCCGCACCTGACCGAGACCTTCGACTGGTTCAAGAACCATTTCCCGAACGGGATGCACACGACGGTCTGGCTGGTGCTGCCGCTGGCCGCGCTCCTGGCAGCGACGTTCGGCGTCCTGCTGGGCGCGCCGACGCTGCGGCTGCGCGGCGACTACCTCGCCATCGTCACGCTGGGCTTCGGCGAGATCATCCGCGTGTTCCTCCTCAACCTGAGCGTGCCGGTCAACATCACCAACGGCGCGATGGGCATGCCGGGCATCGATTCGATCAAGATCTTCGGCCTGGACCTGGGCAAGACCCACACGCTGTTCGGACTCGAGTTCCACTCCGTCTCGATGTCGTACTACCTGTTCCTGGTGCTGGTCGCTTTTGCCATCCTCACCTGCTATCGCCTGCAGGAGTCGCGCATCGGCCGCGCCTGGATGGCGATCCGCGAGGACGAGATCGCCGCCAAGGCCATGGGCATCAACACGCGCAACCTCAAGCTGCTCGCGTTCGGCATGGGCGCGACCTTCGGCGGCATCTCCGGCGTGCTGTACGCGCACATGCAGAGCTTCGTCTCGCCGGAGTCGTTCTCGCTGACGGAGTCGATCGCCATCGTCGCGATGGTGGTCATCGGCGGCATCGGCCACATCCCCGGCGTGCTGGTGGGCGCGATCCTGCTGTCGGCGATGCCCGACGTGCTGCGCTACGTCGCCGGCCCGCTGCAGCAGGCCACCGACGGCCGTCTCGACGCGGGCATCCTGCGCCAGTTGCTGATCGCGCTCGCGATGATCGTGACGATGCTGGTGCGTCCGCGCGGCCTGTGGCCTTCGCCCGAGCACGGCAAGGCCGCGCCCGCC
>FTJN01003211.1_pt1 | contig 90882 bp, 84 predicted proteins | sample 1658361 | NCBI WGS metagenome assembly FTJN01 (sample SAMEA3914819, study PRJEB12502) | metagenome | biome: forest; material: soil | place: Canada | collected 2010-06-26 | depth 0.3 m
CGCGGCGGCGAGCTCGACGCGCCATGCCGGGTCGGCCTGGTCGAGGAGCAGCCCCCACGCCGGGCCGGTGGCGTAGGCGAACGAGCGCACGAAGGTGGGCGACTGCACGAAGGTCTCGAGGTCGCGCAAGGCGTAGGCCGTGCGCTCGGCGGACGTCGCAAGGCCGGCGCGCACGCCCGTGTATTCGGCGACGCCCTCGTTGAGCTCGAGCGCGCGCTCCTCGGACTGCGCGTCGGGGAACAGGCGATGGCGTTCGTGGCGGAACAGCAGCGCGTCGGAGATCGCCGCGGTGCGCGCGGCGGCATCCGGGGCCGTCAGCGCGCCCGCCAGCGCGTGCCATTCGAGCTGCAGCAGGATGCGGCCTTCCAGCGAGTCGAGGTGCAGGTTGCCGCCGTCGCGCTGCAGCATGCCCAGCTCGTTCTGCGCGCGGTGGAACAGCTCGTGCGCGAGCATCACGCGCCGGTGGGCCACGTCGTCGGGCAGGGGCCAGATCAGCTCGGTCCAGCGCACGCCCTGCCACTCGATCGGGGTGTTGGCGATGATGACGTCCGGCGGCAGCGTGCCGACGAAGACGGGCCCCGCGGCCTTGAGCACGCCGCCGGGGTCGGCGCGGTTGGCCACCGCCGAGTTGTCGGTCCAGTCGACGAGCAGGATGGGCCCGCACAGCGAGTGATGCCACAGCCTGCCGCCGTCCTGGCCGCACAGCTGCGCGGCCTCCTTGAACAGGGCCTGCGCTCGCCCCGGGTCGATCGCCGCGCCGGCCGGCGCCGCCGCCAGGCCCAGGAGGCCGGAAATCGCAAGCAGCAGGGGCAGGCGCACGGACATCGTTTCACCTCGGGGTGACGGGGGGTGGACGGCGCATTGTGCACGCGCGCGCGACGCCGGTAAGACGCCGGAAAGCGGGCCGGCGCGACCATGCGGGCATCGCATTGCCGAAACACCGCAACACCGATGTCCGACGTCCTCTTCCTCGCCGTGCCGTCGCATGGCCATGTCAACCCCACCCTCGGGCTCGCCGCCGAACTCGTGCGTCGCGGCGAACGCGTCACCTACTTCGCCTCGGAGCCGTTCCGCGAGCGGGTCGAGGCCACCGGCGCCCTCTTCAAGGCCTATGCGCAGGACCTGGACATGTTCAAGGGCCCGCCCGCGCCGGGCGGGCGTTCGGCGATGCTGGACGTGTTCGCGCGCGGCGCCGAGTCCATCGCCGACGTCTTCGCCCAGACCCAATACCGCCGCTTCCACTACCTCGTGCACTCGGCGCCGTTCCCGTTCGCGAAGCCGATCGCGCGGCTGCTGGAGCTGCCCACCGTCGCCTCGCATGCCGTGTTCGCCGGCCTGCAGCCGTTCTTCGAACGCGACAAGCCATCCACGCATCCGATGCTGGCGCCCAATCCGGAGCGCGACGCCGCGATGCGGGCCGCCGCGGCGCAGATCGCGCGCCGCTTCGGGGTCGACGTGTCGACCGACTTCCGCGACTGGATCTTCAACCCCGGCGACCTGAACCTCGTCTACACCTCGCGCCGGTTCGCCGGCGACCTGCCCTGGGCCGACGACACGTTCAAGTTCGTCGGCCCGCCGATCCACGAGCGCGCCGAGACCACCGACTTCCCGCTCGAACGCCTCGCCGGCAAGCGGGTGCTCTACATCTCGCTGGGCACCGTGTTCGGCAGCCGCAGCCTCGCGCTGTACGAGGCCTTCTTCGCCGCGTTCGCGCGCTGGGACGGCGTCGTCGTGATGACGGCCTACGGCGTCGACACCACCGCCTGGCGCCCGCCGGCCAACTTCATCGTGCGGCCCTATGTGCCCCAGGGCGCGATCCTGAGGCACGCCACCGCCGCGATCACGCACGCCGGCATGAACAGCATCAGCGACCTGCTCGCCGCCGAGGTGCCCTTCGTGTGCCTGCCGATGGGCGCCGACCAGCCCGCGCTCGCGTCACGCGCGCAGGCGCTGGGGGCGACGATCGTGCTGGATCATGCGAGCGCCACGGCGGAGCAACTCGAGGAGGCCGTGCGACGCGTGAGCAGCGAGCCCGCGTTCCGCGAGGGCATGCACACCATCGCCGAATCGTTTCGCGCGGCGGGCGGGTATCCGCGCGCGGTCGAGGAGATCTTCGAGCTGAAGACGCGACATCGGATCGCCTGAGCGGGGACAAGCCCGGCCTACGCGGCCAAGCCAAGCAGGCATTTGAAATTCGGCGACGCCTGGGTGATCGCGACGAACGTGACCCAGGAGGCGAATGCGGCGATGGACACGATCGCGGCCAATCGGGCCCGGAAGGCCGATGCCGCCAATTGACCGTCGCCGAGCAACCTGTATTCGCCCGACAGCAGATACCAGAGGCCCGCCGAATAGGTGGCGCTGCTTTCGTCGCCCCAGGCCTTCTGATCCAGCAGTTCTTCCCACGCGTCGGGATGCAGCCCTTCCAGCTTCTTCAGGAAGCGCAGCTGGAGGAGCATATGGATCGGGACAGTCAGGAAGAACAGCAGCAGCAGCGCGGCGGACCAGGAATCGACGGGGTGACACATGGATTGGCAGTCAGGACAAGGTGTCGTGGCAAGTTGCGGGCACCGATTTCGCCGGCAGGAAACACGCGCATGAAACTATCACTTTTCCCATGGCACGGACATCCGGATCGCCGATGACCTATCTCCGCTCCGGGACAAGATCCGTCATCCCGGCGGATGCGGATCCGCACCGATCAGCACTGCGCGAAAGTCGTTGACGTTCGTCAGGGTGGGCCCCGTGACCACGGCATCGCCCAGGCGTCCGAAGAAGCCATGGGCGTCGTTGTCGGCGAGGCTGTCTTGCGGGCGCAGGCCCGCGGCGCGGGCGCGCGCCAGCGAATCAGGCATCAGCACGGCGCCGGCGATCTCCTCCTGGCCGTCGACGCCGTCGGTATCGCCCGCCAGCGCGTGGATGCGAGGGTGGCCGTCGAGCGCGATGCCCAGCGACAGCAGCCATTCGACGTTGCGGCCGCCACGGCCGTGGCCGCGCACCGTCACCGTCGTCTCGCCACCGGACAGCAGCACGCACGGCGCCGTGAACGGCTGCCCCCGCGCGGCGACCTGCAACGCGATGCCGGCCATGACCTTGCCGACGTCGCGCGCCTCGCCTTCGATCGCATCGCCGAGGATGTGGGCCGGCAACCCGGCGGCGCGCGCCACCTCCGCGGCGGCCTCCAGCGACATCTGCGGCGTGGCCACGATCCGCGTCCGCGCCCCTGCCAATCGCGCATCGCCCGGCTTCACCGACTCGCCGCGGCCGCTCTCCAGCAGTGCGCGCGCCGCAGCCGGCAGTTCGATGCCGTGCCGCCGGACGATGGCCAGTGCATCGGCACAGGTCGTCGGATCCCCCACCGTCGGACCGGAGGCGATGTCGAGCGGCCGGTCGCCGGGCACGTCGGAGATCAGCAGCGTCAACACCCGGGCCGGATGGCACGCGGCCGCGAGCCGGCCCCCCTTGATGGCCGACAGGTGGCGCCGCACGCAGTTCATCTCGCTGATCGTGGCGCCGGACTTGAGCAACGCCAGTGCGACGCGCTGCTTGTCATCCAGCGTCAGTCCAGGCGCGGGCAAGGGCAGCAGGGACGAGCCTCCCCCCGAGATCAGGCACAACACCAGGTCGCGCTCGTGCAGGGCGCCGACGAGATCGAGCACGCGCTGCGCGGCGCGCAGGCCAGCCGCGTCGGGCACCGGATGCGCGGCCTCGGCGATCTCGATCCGGTCGCACGGCACGCCATAGCCGTAACGCGTGACGACGAGTCCGCTCAGCGGCCCGGCCCAGTGCTGTTCCACGGCACGCGCCATCGCGGCGGAGGCCTTGCCGGCACCGATGACAACCAGGCGACCGCCTTGCAGTTCGTCCGGCGACGGCAGGTGCGGCGCAACGCAACGCGACGGCTGCGCGCTGGCGATCGCCGCGTCGAACATGCGACGCAACAAGGCCGGCGCCGCGCCGCAGGCGTGGGGCGAGGTCTGGTTCAAGGGGCGAACCCGGGCCGCTTCATTCGACCTTCTGGCCGATCTCGAAGTTGGCCATCTTCTCGAGCGCGCGCACCATCGCGGAGTGATCCCAGGCCTTGCCGCCGTGCGCGGCGCAGGCGTTGAACAGCTCCTGCGCGGTCGCGGTGTTGGGCAGCGACACGCCGAGGGCGCGTGCGCTGGTCAACGCCAGGTTCAGGTCCTTCTGGTGCAGCTCGATGCGAAAGCCCGGGTCGAAAGTGCGCTTGATCATGCGATCCCCGTGAACCTCGAGGATCTTCGACGACGCGAAGCCGCCCATCAGCGCCTGGCGCACGCGCGCCGGATCCGCGCCGGCGCGCGACGCGAACAGCAAGGCCTCGCCGACCGCCTCGATCGTGAGCGCGACGATGATCTGGTTGGCCACCTTGGCGGTCTGGCCGTCGCCGTTGCCGCCCACCAGCGTGATGTTCTTGCCCATCAGTTCGAACAGCGGGCGCACGCGTTCGAAGACGGCGTCCGGGCCGCCCACCATGATGGACAGGGTGGCGTTCTTCGCGCCCACTTCGCCGCCGGACACCGGCGCGTCCAGGTAGTCGCAGCCCAGGGCGTTGACCTTCTGCGCGAAGGCCTTGGTGGCGAGCGGCGAGATCGAGCTCATGTCGACCACCACCTTGCCCTTGCTCAGGCCGGACGCGATGCCGGTCTCGCCGAACAAGGCGGCCTCGACGTCGGGGGTGTCGGGCACCATCAGGAAGACGATGTCGGCGCGCTCGGCCACGCCGCGCGCGGTGACGCACTGCGTCGCACGCGTGCCGGCGATCGTGTCGGGCATCTTGCCGAGCGTGAACACGTAGAGTTGATGGCCGGCCGCGATCAGGTGGCCCGCCATCGGCGTGCCCATGATGCCGAGGCCGACGAAGCCGATCTTCAGGGGTTGCTGGGTGCTCATGTCGAGGTCCTTGTCGAGAGTCTTGGTGTGCGGCTTCTCAGAGGGCGTGTCTCTGCAGCCAGCCCAGGCCTTGCGCGGTGGTCGTCGCGGGCTTGTATTCGCAGCCGATCCAGCCGTCGTAGCCGATGCGGTCCAGGTGCGCGAACAGGAAGTCGTAGTTGATCTCGCCGGACCCCGGTTCGTGGCGACCCGGGTTGTCGGCGAGCTGGATGTGCCCGATGCGCGGCAGGTACTTTTCGACGGTCGCCGCGAGCTCGCCTTCCATGCGTTGCGCGTGATAGATGTCGTATTGGATGAACAGGTTGTCGGCACCGACTTCGTCCAGGATCGCGGCGGCCTGCGCCGTGCGGTTCAGGTAGAAGCCGGGAATGTCGAACGTGTTGATGGGCTCGACCAGCAACCGAAGGCCGACCTTCTTCAGCGCGGCCGCGGCATGGCGCAGGTTCTCGACGAACGTGGCGCGCGACAGCAGGCCGTCCGCGGGCGCATCGGCAGGCACCTTGCCGGCCAGGCAGTTCAGCTGGCCGACGCCCAGCGCCTGCGCATACGCGATCGCCCGCTCGACGCCGGCATGGAACTCGTCGACCCGATCCGGGTGGCACGCGATGCCGCGTTCGCCCGCGTCCCAGTCGCCCGCGGGCAGGTTGTGCAGCACGAGCTGCAGGCCGTTCGCGTCCAGGCGCTCGCGGATCTCCCGCGCCTCGAACGCATAGGGAAAGAGGAATTCGACCGCCTTGAAGCCCGCCTTGGCGGCCAGCTCGAAGCGGTCGAGGAACGGCTGCTCGGTGAACAGCATCGTGAGGTTGGCGGCGAATCTCGGCATGCGGCGTCCTTCGGGTGTCTTGCCTGGAGTCAGTCGAGCAGGCCAGCCAGCTCGAAGCCCTGACGGCCCTCGGGGTGGCGGCAATCGACGTCCTCGAACTCGTTGATCTTGTCGATCTCCGTGCCCATGGAGATGTTGGTCACCTTCTCGAGGATGACCTCCACGACGACCGGCACGCGGTATTGGCGCGCCATGACCTGGGCCTGGTCCAGCGCCGCGCGGATGTCTTCCGGGTCGGTCACGCGCAGCGCGCGGCAGCCCAGGCCCTGGACGACCGCCAGGTGATCGACGCCATAGCCTCGCAGGTCGCCCTCGCCTTCGGGAACGTTCTGGTTCTCGAATGCGAGCTGCACGCAGAAGTCCATGTCGAAGTTGCGCTGCGCCTGGCGGATCAGGCCAAGGTAGCTGTTGTTGACCACCACCTGGACGTACGGCAACCGGAACTGGGCGCCGACGGCGAGCTCCTCGACGAGGAACTGGAAGTCGTAGTCGCCGGACAGGCCGACGACGGTGCGCGTCGAGTCGGCGGCGACGACGCCGAGCGCCGCCGGGATCGTCCATCCGAGCGGCCCGGCCTGGCCGCAGTTGATCCACTGCCGCGGGCCGAACACGTTGATGAACTGCGCCCCCGCGATCTGGCTCAGGCCGATCGTCGAGACGTAGATCGTGTCGCGCGGGAACGAGGCGTTCATCTCCTCGTAGACGCGCATCGGCTTGATCGGCGTCTCGGTGTAGTGGGTCTTGCGATGCATCAGGCGCTTGCGCTCGGCGCAGCGAAACGCCCAGTCGCCGTAATCGCGCAGGCGCCCGGCGGCCTGGCGCTCGCGCGCGACTTCCACGAACAGCTCGAGCGCGGCCTTCGCGTCGCTCACGATCCCCAGGTCGGGCATGAAGATGCGGCCGATCTGCGTCGCCTCGATGTCGACGTGCACGAAGGTGCGCCCCTTGGTGTAGACCTCCACCGAGCCCGTGTGGCGGTTCGCCCAGCGGTTGCCGATGCCCAGCACGAAGTCGCTGGCGAGCATCGTGGCGTTGCCGTAGCGGTGGCTCGTCTGCAGGCCGCACATGCCGGCCATCAGCGCATGGTCGTCGGGGATCGTGCCCCAGCCCATCAGGGTCGGGATGACCGGCACGCCGGTGAGTTCGGCGAACTCCACCAGCAGCGCGCTGGCGTCGGCGTTGATGATGCCGCCACCGGCGACGATCAGCGGCTTCTCGGCGGCCGCCAGCATGTCGAGCGCCTTCTCGACCTGCTTGCGGGTGGCGCGCGGCTTCCAGGCCTGGAGCGGTTCGTAGGTGTCGATGTCGAACTCGATCTCGGCCATCTGCACGTCGAACGGCAGGTCGATCAGCACCGGCCCGGGCCGGCCCGAGCGCATCAGGTGGAACGCCTGCTGGAACGCGCGCGGCACCTGGGCCGGCTCGCGCACTGTCACCGCCCATTTGGTGACGGGCTTGGCGATGGACTCGATGTCGACCGCCTGGAAGTCTTCCTTGTACAGCCGCGCGCGCGGTGCCTGACCGGTGATGCACAGGATCGGGATGCTGTCGGCGCCGGCCGAGTACAGGCCGGTGATCATGTCGGTGCCCGCCGGCCCGCTGGTGCCGATGCACACGCCGATGTTGCCGGCGCGCGCCCGCGTGTAGCCCTCGGCCATGTGCGACGCGCCCTCGACGTGGCGCGCCAGGATGTGCGCGATCGACTGCCGCTCGCGCAGCGCAGCGTACAGGGGGTTGATCGCCGCGCCCGGCACGCCGAACGCCTGCGTGACGCCTTCGCGCTCCATCACCAGCACCGCCGCCATCGCGGCCTTCATCTTCGCCATCGCTTGCTCCTGAAGTGAAAATCTTCTTCTGGAGCGCATGGTCGGCGCAGGCCGCGAAACGCGGAATGACCTGGGTCATCTTTTTGCATCGGCGCGCGCAGTCGAATCGTGAATCCGGCGTTCGGCGCGGGCCGCGTTCCGCAACGACGAACGCCGGCCCCGCGGGCCGGCGTTTCGTGCGCTTCAACTACCGGTTAGGTTAGAACGCCCGGCGAGATGCCGATCAAGCGTCGCCGGCGACCGCAGGCCGCAAGGCCACGTGATGGGCGCGCAACGCATCCAGCGTGAAGGGCGACAGGCCTTCGCCGCGGCCGTCCGTCACATGCAGCAGCAACTGCCTGCGCATGCGCGGATCCCAGTAGTTGCGCAGGTGCTGCGCGACGCCGGCCATGCCCTCTTCGGCATCGGGCATCGACTGGAAGAATCCGCCGATCTGGTTGGCCATCTTGATGAGGTGGTCGAGATGCATGATGGCGCCCTACTTTCCGACCACTTCGACGCCACGCCCCTGCGCCAGCAGGTCGAGCTGCGTCGTCGAGAAGTCCTGGTACTCGCGTTGCCACGTCGACGGTTGCGCGACCGGCATCACCTGCGCAGCCGTGACCTTGTACTCGGGGCAGTTCGTCGCCCAGTCGGAGCTGTCGGTCGTGATCACGTTGGCGCCCGACTCCGGGAAGTGGAAGGTCGTGTAGATCACGCCAGGCTGCATGCGGTCGCTGATCACGGCGCGCAGCACGGTCTGGCCCGAGCGGCTCTCGATGCCCACCCAGTCGCCGTCCTTGATGCCGCGATCCTCGGCGTCGTGCGCGTGGATCTCGAGGCGGTCCTCCTCGTGCCACTGGTTGTTCGCCGTGCGCCGTGTCTGGGCGCCCACGTTGTACTGCGACAGGATGCGACCCGTGGTAAGGATCAGGGGGTACTTGCGCGTCACCTTCTCGTCGGTGGGCTGGTATTGCGTGATGATGAAGCGGCCCTTGCCGCGCACGAAGGCCTTGGCATGCATCGTCGTCGTGCCGCCGTCCTCGGTGTTCTCGTTGCACGGCCACTGCACGCTGCCGAGGCGATCGATCTTCGCGTAGCTGACGCCGCGGAACGTCGGCGTCAGGTCGGCGATCTCCTGCATGATCTGCTCCGGATGCGTATACGCCATGGGGTAGCCCAGCGCGTTCGACAGCATCACCGTCGCCTGCCAGTCCCCGAAGGTGGCCAGCGGCGACATCACCTTGCGCACGCGCGAGATGCGGCGTTCGGCGTTGGTGAACGTGCCGTCCTTCTCGAGGAACGAGGAGCCCGGCAGGAAGACGTGCGCGTACTTGGCGGTCTCGTTGAGGAAGATGTCCTGCACCACGATGCATTCCATCGCCTTCAGCGCGTCGGCGACGTGCTGCGTGTCTGGATCGGACTGCACGATGTCCTCGCCCTGGCAGTAGAGCCCCTTGAAACTGCCGTCGAGCGCCGCATCGAACATGTTGGGGATGCGCAGGCCCGGTTCGGGATTGAGCTCGACGCCCCAGGCGGCCTCGAACTGCCCGCGCGTGATGCTGTCGGAGATGTGGCGGTAGCCGGGCAACTCGTGCGGGAACGAGCCCATGTCGCACGAACCCTGCACGTTGTTCTGGCCGCGCAGCGGGTTGACGCCCACCCCTTCGCGGCCGACGTTGCCGGTGGCCATCGCGAGGTTGGCGATGCCCATCACCATCGTCGAGCCCTGGGCGTGCTCGGTCACGCCGAGGCCGTAGTAGATCGCGCCGTTGACGACGCCGTCGCCGCGCTCGCCCTGCGCGTTGCCGGTCGCGTACAGGCGAGCCGCCTGGCGCACCTGCTCCGCGGGAACCCGGGTGACCGCCTCGAAGGTCTCGGGCGAGTTCTCGGGGCGGGCGACGAACTCGCGCCATTCGCGAAAGCTCTTGTCGTCGCAGCGCTCGGCGACAAAGGCCTCGTCGAGCAGGCCCTCGGTGACGATCACGTGCGCGAGCGAGGTGATCATCGCCACGTTGGTGCCGGGTCGCAGCGCGAGGTGGAAGTCCGCCTTGACGTGCGGCCCGCTGACGAGGTCGATGCGGCGCGGATCGATGACGATCAACCGGGCCCCTTCGCGCAGGCGCTTCTTCATGCGCGAGGCGAAGACGGGATGCGCATCGCTCGGGTTGGCGCCGATCACCATGATGACGTCGGCCTTCTCGACCGACTTGAACGTCTGCGTGCCGGCGGAGGTGCCGAAGGTCTGCGACAGGCCGTAGCCCGTCGGCGAATGGCACACGCGCGCGCAGGTGTCGACGTTGTTGTTGCCGAAGGCGGTGCGGACGAGCTTCTGCACCAGGTAGGCCTCCTCGTTCGTGCAGCGCGAGGACGTGATGCCGCCGATCGAATCGCGGCCGTAGGTCGATTGCAGGCGCTTGAACTCGGAGGCGGCGTAGCCGATCGCCTCGGCCCAGCTCACCTCGCGCCACGGGTCGGTGATCTTCGCGCGGATCATCGGCTTGGTGATGCGGTCCTTGTGCGTCGCGTAGCCCCACGCGAAGCGGCCCTTGACGCAGGAGTGGCCCTCGTTGGCCTTGCCGTCCTTCCACGGCACCATGCGCACGACCTCGTTGCCCTTCATCTCGGCCTTGAAGCCGCAGCCGACGCCGCAGTAGGCGCAGGTCGTGATCTCGCTGTGCTCGGCCTGGCCGATCATGATCACGGTCTTTTCCTGCAGCGTGGCGGTCGGGCAGGCGGAGACGCAGGCGCCGCAGCTGACGCATTCGCTGTCCATGAACGGCTCGTCCATGCCGGGCGAGACGCGCGACTCGAAGCCGCGGCCGGAGATCGTCAGCGCGAACGTGCCCTGCGTTTCCTCGCAGGCGCGCACGCAGCGGTTGCAGACGATGCACTTGCTCGGGTCATAGGTGAAGTACGGGTTCGACTCGTCCTTCTTGTCCTTGAGATGGTTTGCACCGTCCATGCCGTAGCGCACGTTGCGCAGCCCGGTCACGCCGGCCATGTCTTGCAGCTCGCAGTCGCCGTTGGCGCTGCAGGTGAGGCAGTCGAGCGGATGATCGGAGATGTAGAGCTCCATCACGCCCTTGCGCAGTTCCTGCAGCTTGGGCGTCTGCGTGTGCACCTTCATGCCGGCCTCGGCCGGCGTGGTGCACGACGCGGGGTAGCCGCGCCGGCCCTCGATCTCGACCAGGCACAGCCGGCACGAGCCGAAGGCCTCCAGGCTGTCGGTGGCGCACAGCTTGGGGATGTTGGTGCCGGCCTCGACCGAGGCGCGCATCAGCGACGTGCCCTTGGGCACCGTCACGGCGCGGCCGTCGATCTCCAGCGTGACGCTTTCAGTGGACGCGCTCGCCGGCGTTCCGTAGTCGATATCGAGTTTCATGTCGGACAGCATCGTCGTCTCCAGCGGTCAGGCCGCTTTGGTCTCGGGCACGGACAGGCCGAAGTCTTCCGGGTAGTGGTTGAGGGCGGACAGCACGGGGTACGGCGTCATGCCCCCCATCGCGCACAGGCTGCCGTTGATCATCGTGTCGCAGAGGTTGCGCAGCAGGTGCACCTGCTCGACGCGCCGCTCGTCGCGCACGATGCGGTCGATCACCTCGACGCCGCGCGTGGAGCCGATGCGGCACGGCGTGCACTTGCCGCACGACTCGATCGCGCAGAACTCCATCGCGTAGCGCGCCAGCCTGGCCATGTCGGCCGTGTCGTCGTGCACGACGATGCCGCCGTGGCCGACGACGGCGCCAACGGCCGCGTAGGCCTCGTAGTCGAGCGGGATGTCCCATTGCGCCGCCGGCACATACGCTCCGAGAGGCCCGCCGACCTGCACCGCCTTGATCGGCCGCCCCGAGCGGCTGCCGCCGCCGAAGTCGTAGAGGAGCTCGCGCAGCGTGACGCCGAAGGCCTTCTCGATCAGGCCGCCGCGCGCGATGTTGCCGGTCAGCTGGAACGGCAGCGTGCCTTGCGAGCGGCCGACGCCGTAGTCGCGATAGAACTGCGCGCCGCGCTCCAGGATCAAGGGCACGCTCGCGAGCGTGATCACGTTGTTGATGACCGTGGGCTGGCCGAACAGGCCTTCGATGGCGGGCAGCGGCGGCTTCGCGCGGACGATGCCGCGCTTGCCTTCGAGGCTTTCCAGCATCGCCGTCTCCTCGCCGCAGACGTAGGCGCCGGCGGCCATGCGCACGTGAAGGCGGAACGCGAGGCCGCTGCCGCAGACGTCGTCGCCGAGGAAGGACGCCGCCGTCGCGCGCTCGATCGCGGCGCGCATCGTGCGCACCGCGTCGGGGTACTCGGAGCGGATGTAGATGTAGCCCTCGGTCGCGCCGACGGCGGTGCCCGCGATCGCCATGCCCTCGATCAGCATGTAGGGATCGCCCTCCATCGTCATGCGATCGGAGAAGGTACCCGAATCGCCTTCGTCGGCGTTGCAGCAGATGTACTTCTGCGGGGCGTCGAGCTTGCGCACCGTCTGCCACTTGATGCCGGCGGGAAAGGCCGCGCCGCCGCGGCCGCGCAGGCCCGATTGCAGCACGGTGTCGACGACGGCGGCACCGTCCATCGCCAGCGCGTTGCGCAGGCCCGTCCAGCCGCCATGCGCCTCGTAGTCGGCCAGCGACAGCGGCTCGGTGATGCCCATCCGGCGGAACGCGAGGCGCTCCTGGCGTGCCAGGTAAGGGATCTGCTCGGTCGGCCCCTGGCACAACGGATGCGCGCCGCCTTCCAGCAGCCCGGCGTCGAGCAGCGACGCGACGTCCTCGGGCTGCACCGGGCCGTAGGCGACGCGGCCACCCGCGGTCTCGACCTCGACCATTGGCTCGAGCCAGAAGAGGCCGCGCGAGCCGTTGCGCACCACGGCGACATCGAATCCGCGCCGCGTGCATTCGAGCTGCAACGCGGTCGCGACCTCGTCGGCGCCGGCGGCGACCGCGGCTGAATCGCAGGGAACGAAAATACGGCACCGTGTATTCATGCCGGCTCCCCCGCCAGCGCGCTCGCCGCGACCAGCCGGTCGAATTTCCCGGGCGTGACGCGCGAATGCAGCCGCTCGCCGATGCGGATCGCCGGCGACGAGGCGCACAGGCCCAGGCAGAACACCGGCTCCAGCGTGAACGCACCGTCGGCCGACGTGTGGTGCGGCGCGCATCCCAGCACGCGCTCCGCATGCGCGAGCAGCTCGTCGGCGCCGCACGACTGGCATGCCTCGGCGCGGCACACCTGCACGACGGCGCGGCCGGCCGGCTCGCGCCGGAAGTGGTGATAGAAGGTGACGACCCCGTGTACCTCGGCGCGCGAGAGGTTCAAGGCCGTGGCGATCTGCGGCACCGCGTCGTCGGGCACGTGGCCCAGCGTGTCCTGCACGGCGTGCAGCAGCGGCATCAGCGCGCCGGGCAGATCCTTGTGCTGCGCGATCAGCGCTTCGAGGGTCGCGCGAGAGGTCGTCGAGGGGGTGTCCTGCATGGTGATTCCATGGGTTGAAGCAGTGGGGGAAATGCTTTCAGTCATATGTTCTGGATGGCACAATCCTGAGCGTTTCCCTGCAAGCGAATCTACGTGGGCAATTGGTTGGCCGCAATATGAGCCGGCCGGTACATGGTGGTGCCATTCCGAGCATGATGTTTGTGCCGTCAAGAACCTAAGGAACAACCCGCATGCACATCGTCACGATCAAGCCTCAATGGACGATCCGCCGCCCCGACGGCGAGGGCGTGTCGCCGCGCCTGCTCGAGCTGCTGGCCCAGGTGCACCAGGAGGGCACGCTGTCCGGCGTCTGCCGCAAGAACGGCGCGTCGTACCGGCATGCCTGGTCGCTCGTGCGCCAGGGCGAGGAGCAACTGGGCGCGCCGCTGTTGCTGATGGAGCGCGGCAAGGGCTCGACCTTGACGCCGCTCGCGGAGAAGCTGGTGTGGGCCAGCCACCGCATCCACGCCCGGCTGACGCCGGTGCTCGACTCGCTGGCCTCGGAACTCGAGGTGGAGATCGAACGCGTCGTGGGCACCGCGCCCGCGCAGCTGAGCATCCATGCGAGCCACGGCTTCTCGATCGAGAAGCTGCTGGAATTCCTGTCGGCGGCGCAGGTGACCGTGGAACGCAAGTACGTCGCGAGCCAGGAGGCGGCGGCGTCGCTGCACGACGGCGCCTGCGACCTGGCGGGCCTGCCGATCGCCGAAGGCGCGTTCGAAGCGCGATCGTTGGCGCACTACGCGCGCTGGCTCGATCCGCGCAGCACGCGGCTCATCACCGTGGCAACGCGCCACCAGGGCCTGATGGTCGCACCGGGAAATCCGCGCAAGATCTACGGCGTGCAGGACCTCGCGCGGCCCGACGTGCGCTTCATCAACCGGCAGCGCGGCTCCGGAACGCGCTTCCTGCTGGACTGCCTGCTCGACGATGCGGCCGTCGATCCGACGCGGATCGCGGGCTTCGAGCAAGGGGAATTCACGCACGCCGCGGTCGCCGCCTACGTGGCCAGCGGGATGGCGGATGCCGGCCTGGGCGTCGAGACGCCGGCGCGGCGCTTCAAGCTCGATTTCGTGCCGCTGGCGTCCGAGCGCTATTTCCTGATGTGCCATGAGCGATCGCTCGCCAAGCCGGGCACCCTGGCCGTGCTCGAGATCCTGCGCAGCCCGGCGTTTCGCGCGGTGGTCGACCAGCTGCCGGGCTACTCGGCGGTCGATTGCGGCGAGGTCTGCACGCTGGCGCAGGCCTTTCCCGGATTCAAGCCGCGCCGGCGCGCCGCGCGGGCGGAATGAGGCAAGGAACACCTTTTTTTCGAGGGTTTTGCGCGTCGGGACTTGCGTAAATTCAGGGTTATCCCTAGACTTGATCCAGATGTTGCACTGCACCATGGTGTGACGCCCGAATTTCCACTTCCAGAGACTGACCATGACCACCGCTCTCAACTCGAAGTCCTTCAAGTCGGCCCCCACGCTGGAGGTCAACGCGACGCTGCGCGACCTGATCGCCGCGATGCCGATCGTGCTGTTCTTCAACGCCGTGCGCGCCGCCTTCTCCGGCTCGGCGAGCACCGCCTCGACGACCTCGCGCTGAAGCGCCGGCCGGCTCGGCAGATGCGGGACGCGTCTGCTGAGCACCCTGCTCATCCCGGCGGCGCGAATGGCACGATCTGCTCGATCAGCGCCGCGCCGTCCTCGAGCAGGAAGTCCTTGAACGCCTGAGTCACGGGCTGCAGGCGCTTGTCGCGCAGGTGCACCACGTACCAGTTGAGCATCAAGGGCAGCCCCTCGACGTCCAGCACGCAGAGCGCGCCCGAGCGAAGCTCGCGGCTGACGGTATGCGCCGACAGGAAGCTGATGCCCATGCCGGCCATCACGGCCTGCTTGATCGTTTCGGTGCTGCGGATCTCCATCGCGACACGCAGATGCGCCATGGACGCAGCGAATCCTTCCTCCATCGACTTCCAGGTGTCCGAGCCCTTCTCGCGCACGATGAACGGCTCGCGCATGAGCGTCGCGCGCGCGATGCCTCGGGCCGTCGCCAGCGGGTGCGTCGGTGCGGCGACGACCACGTAGGGATGCGGCGCAAACGGCAGCGCGACGACATCGGCGTCCGACGGCGGCCGCACCATGATCGCCAGGTCGGTCAGGTTGCCGGCGATGTGCTCCAGCAGGCCTTCGCGGTTGTGCACGGTGAAGTTCAGCGCGACGCCGGCGTGCCGCCCGGCGAAGTCGACCAGCAGGCGCGGAAAGAAGTAATCGCCGGCGCTGATCACGCCGACGTCGAGCCGGCCGCCGCTGATGCCGCGAAACCGGGCCATCGCGACCTCGGCCGCCTCGAACTGGCCGATGATCGTCCGGCTCAACTGCAGCAGTTCCGTGCCGGCCGCGGTCAGGTAGATCTTCTTGCCGAACTGCTCGAAGAGCGTGTTGCCGGCGTGTTCCGCCAACTTCGCGACCTGCGTCGAGACCGCGGGCTGCGTCAGGTGCAGTTCCTCGGCCGCGCGCGAGAAACTCAGCAGGCGCGCGACGGCCTCGAACACCTTGAGCTGACGCAGGGTGGCGTGCTTCACGATAGCGTCGCGGCGACAAGGCGCGTCATCCCATCTCGTGCATCCGCACGCGCCCTCTTTCGTGCGCCATCGTGCGCGCCAGCAGCTTGACGAGCGAGTAGACGGTGTCGATGTGCGGCGTGGGGGTTTCGGTCAGGCGCGCGAGCTCGATCACGGCCCCGACGAGCGCATCGATCTCCGGCGCGCGGCCGGCCTCGATGTCCTGCAGCATCGACGTCTTGTGGCGGCCGACCTTTTCCGCCCCGGCGATGCGCTTCTCGAGCGTCACCCGGAATTCGATCCCGAGCTTGTGGGCCACCGCCTGCGCCTCGCGCATCATCTCCGCCGCGAGCTCGCGCGACGGCGGGAAGCGGCAGATGTCGGCCAGCGTCGAGTGCGCGAGGCCGCTGATCGGATTGAAGCTGAGGTTGCCCCAGAGCTTGAGCCACATCTCGGCGCGGATGTTGTCCAGGATCGGCGCCTTGAAGCCGGCCGCGGTGAAACTGTCGGCCACGCGCTGCGCGCGGGCGCTGACCTGGCCGTCGAGTTCGCCGACCGGAAAGCGATCGCCCTCGATGTGCCGGACGACGCCGGGCGCCACCAGTTCGGACGCCGGGTAGACCACGCAGCCCAGCACGCGCGACGCGGGGATCCGGGCGCTGACGAGTCCGTCGGGATCGACGCTGCGCACGATGGTGTTTTCCAGGACGCCGCCGTGGCGGTGGAAGTACCAATAGGGGATGCCGTTCTGCATCGTCACGACGACGGTGTCCGGGCCGAACAACTTCGGCACGTCGAGCGCGACAGCCTCGAGCTGGTGCGCCTTCATCGCGAGGATGACGACGTCCTGCGGGCCCGCCAGGTCGTAGCGATCCGTCGCGACGACGTCGCGCGCGATCTGCTGCGAGCCGTCGATCTCGATGAGGCGCATGCCTCGTTCGCCGATCGCCGCGAGATTGTCGCCGCGGACGATGAACGTCACGTCCTCGCCGGCCAGCGCGAGCCTCGCGCCCACCAATCCGCCGATCGCGCCGGCTCCGATCACTGCTATCTTCATGACACACTCCGAAAGTTGACTGCTGCGCGACGGCTACCCGTAGACGTTCGAGAGCGTGCCGATGCCGTCGATCTCGACCTCCACGACGCTGCCGGGCTTCATCGATCCGACACCCACGGAGGTGCCGCACAGGATGACGTCGCCCGGATGGAGCGTGAGGTCGAACGAGATGTCGCTGACCAGCCGTGCGACCGAGAATCGCATGTCGCTGATCGGGTAGTGCTGCCGCACCTCGCCGTTGAGGCGGGTGGTCACGGTGAGCGTCGCGGGGTCGAGGCCGGTCGCGACGACCGGTCCCATCGGGCAGAACGTGTCCTGGCCCTTCGCGCGGTCCCATTGCGTGAACGACGGATCGCGATGGAGGATCTCGGCCACCGTGACGTCGTTCGCGCACGTGTAGCCGAACACGTGAGCCAGCGCATCCGCCTCGCCGATGGCCGAGCACGTGCGGCCGATCACGATGCCCAGCTCGCCTTCGAAGACCACCTTGGCCAGCCGGTGCGGCGGACGGATGGCCGCGCCGTGGGCGCTCCACGAGTTGGGCGCCTTCAGCAGGTAGAGCGGCTCCGCGGGGTCGCCGAGCGACAGCTTCTTCGCGAGGGCGTGGAAGTTGTTCCACAGCGCGATCACCTTGGTCGGCACGGTGGGGGCGAGCAGGCGGACATCGGCGAGCGCATGCACGACGCCCGTGGCGTCGTTGGGCCCGAACATCTCGCCGGCGTGCACGTGGATGCGCGCGTCATGCAAGGTGCCAAAGCCGATCTTGCCGGCCTGTTCGAAGCGAACCCATCTTTGCTGCATCGCTGGCTTTCGTGCGATCCCCGGGTCGCTGCATCGCAGCAACTCCAGGAACCTGGATGTCGTGGTCAAACCGCTTGCGCGGTGCCCTGGTATCAGGCCCCCAGTTCGCAACCGCGCGCCTGGGCCCAGTCGAAGAATCGCGACGCCGGGTTGCCGTCCGGCGCCGCGTCGGCCGCCGCGCGGTGCGCGGCGGCCTTGCGCTCGATCATCGCGACGAGGAAGTCCGCGTCGTAGGCTCGCAGCAGGTGCGGCTGTTGCGTCTGCAGGTAGTGCCTGAGGCGGGTCGCGCCGTCGCCGCCCAGAGACAGCAGCGCCTCGTGGGTCGCGCTGTCCCAGTGCCAACGCAGGCCCAGGTCGTAGAACGCCGCGTTGTAGGCGTAGAGCTCGCGGTCGGCCGCTTCGCTCGTGAAGGTCGTATCGATGCGCATGGCTTGCTCCTGGAATGCCGGATGGAAGCGGAGGTCGTTGCCGTCCGCGTATCCAGACTGTAGGGAGCCTGCCACTTCAATGACAGTCAATCTTTTCTGTGCAAACCATTCACGATCGTGAATGCATCTTTCATACGGGGTGAGGTATCGCGGCCGTCACGCGACGACCGGCCGACGCCCCGCCCGGCCCGGCCTCAGATGACCTTCTCCGCGCGCAGCGTCGCCAGGTCGTCGGCGCCGTAGCCGAGCTCGGCCAGCACCTGCTCGGTGTGCTCGCCCAGCAGGGGAGCGCGCGTCACCTCGGTCGGGCTGTCCGACATCTTGATGGGATTGCCCACCGTGGTGTAGCGCCCGCGCGTCGGATGGTCGACCTCGACGATCGTGCCGCTCGCGCGCAGCGCGGGATCGGCCGCGATCTCCTTCATCGACAGGATCGGACCGCACGGGATGTCGAACTCGTTGAGGATCGCCATCGCCTCGAACTTGGTCTTCGTCATCGTCCATTGCTCGATGCGCGCGAAGATCGGCTTCTGGTGCAGCAGGCGGGCCGCGGGCGTCTTGTACGCCTCGTCCTGGATCCAGCGCTCCTCGCCGATGACCTTGCAGACGGCCGGCCAGACGGCGGCCTGCGTGATGAAGTAGATGTAGGCGTTCGGGTCGGTCTCCCAGCCCTTGCACTTCAGGATGGCGCCGGGCTGGCCGCCCCCGGACGCGTTGCCGGCGCGGGGCACGGCGTCGCCGAACTGGCCGTCGGGATACTGCGGATATTCGTTGAGGACGCCAGTGCGCTCGAGGCGCTGCTGGTCGCGCAGCTTCACGCGGCACAGGTTCAGCACGGCGTCCTGCATCGGCGCGAGCACGCGCTGGCCGCGGCCCGAGGTCTCGCGCTGGAACAGCGCCGCGACGATGCCCAGCGCCAGGTGCAGGCCGGTGCCGCTGTCGCCGATCTGCGCCCCGGTGACCGTCGGCGGGCCGTCGTCGAAGCCGGTCGTCGACGCGGCGCCGCCTGCGCACTGCGCGACGTTCTCGTAGACCTTGCAATCCTCGTACTGGCCCGGCCCGAAGCCCTTGACCGACGCGAGGATCATGCGCGGGTTCACGTCCTGGATGTGGCTCCACGTGACGCCCATGCGATCGAGCGCGCCGGGCGCGAAGTTCTCGACCAGCACGTCGCAATGACGGATCAGCGAGTCGAGCACCTGGCGGCCCTTGGCCGTCTTCGTGTCCAGCGTGATCGAGCGCTTGTTGTGGTTCAGCATCGTGAAGTAGAGGCTGTCGACCTCCGGGATGTCGCGCAGTTGCCCGCGCGTCGCATCGCCCTCGCCGGCACGCTCCACCTTGATCACGTCCGCGCCCATCCACGCCAGCAGCTGGGTGCAGGTCGGGCCCGACTGCACGTGCGTGAAGTCCAGGATGCGGACTCCGTCCAATGCCTTGCTCATCGAATGTCTCCTGAGGCCTGTTCACCCTGGCGGCCGCTCTGTGCCGCCAGGGTGAACAGCCCCGGCATGCACAAGGCATCCAGGACTGGCGTGCCGACTATGTCGTGGGACTGTACGCCGCCACTTGCGCCTCGAGCTCGGCCACGCGCTTGCGCAGCGCGCGATCCTCGTTGAAGCGGCTGGTTTCGTCACGAATGACCGCCGCGACCGCCGCCGGCTTGCCGTCCGGCGAGTGCAGCATCGCGACCGTGAACGCGATCGACATCGACGTTCCGTCGCGATGGGCGGCCGGCACGCGCAGCAGCGTCGTGCCGTACTTGGTGACGCCGGTGCGCATCGTCTCGTTGTAGCCGTCCCAGTGGCGCTTGCGCAACCGATCGGGAATGATCAGGTCGAGCGACTGCCCCAGCGCCTCGCGCTCCGTGTAGCCGAACATGCGCTCGCAGGCGGGGTTCCACATCACGATCGCGCCTTCGCCGTCGGTGACGACGATGGCGTCGCCGATCGCCGACAGGAGCTGCTTCAGGTCGATGGCCTCGGAGACGGCGAGCATGGGCGCGGCCTTGTTCAGACGGCCTGCGCGGCGTGCAGCTTCGCGATGTCCGCGCTGCCGTAGCCCAGCTCTGCCAGCACCTCGTCGGTGTGCTCGCCCAGCAGCGGCGACCCGGTGATCTCGGGCTTCAGGTCCGAGAACTTGATCGGGCTGCCCACGGTCAGGTAGCTGCCGCGCTCCTTGTGCGCAACCTCCGTGATGGTGCCGCTCGCGCGCAGCGACGGGTCGTTGGCGAGTTCCTTCATCGTCAGCACCGGCGCGCACGGGATGTCGAACTTGCGCAGGATGTCGACGGCCTCGAACTTGGTCTTGTCCGCGAGCCATTCCTCGATCGTCGCGAAGATCTGGGTGATGTGGGGCTGGCGCGCCTTCGCGGTGTTGTAGTCGGGATCGTTGACCCACTCCGGCTTGCCGATCGCCTTGGCGATGGGCTCCCACGCATGGCCCTGGATCGTGAAGTAGATGTAGGCGTTCGGATCGGTCTCCCAGCCCTTGCACTTCAGTACCCAGCCCGGCTGCCCGCCGCCGCCGGCGTTGCCGCCGCGCGGCACGACGTCGCTGAACGTGCCATGCGGGTACTGCGGGTACTCCTCGAGAAAGCCCAGGCGGTCGAGACGCTGCTGGTCGCGCAGCTTCACGCGGCACAGGTTGAGCACGCTGTCCTGCATCGAGACGGCCACGCGCTGGCCCTTGCCGGTCTGCTGGCGGCCGATGTAGGCCGTCAGGATGCCGATCGCCAGGTGCATGCCGGTGTTGCTGTCGCCCAGCGCCGCGGCGCTGACGGTGGGCGGGCCGTCCCAGAAGCCGGTCGTCGACGCCGCGCCGCCGGCGCACTGCGCCACGTTCTCGTACACCTTCAGGTCGTCGTAGTGGTGGCCGTCGCTGAAGCCCTTGACCGAGGCGACGATCATCTTCGGGTTCAGCTTCTGGATGTACTCCCACGTGAAGCCCATGCGGTCGAGCGCGCCCGGGCCGAAGTTCTCGACCAGCACGTCGGACTCCTTGATCAGCTTCTCCAGCACCGCCTTGCCTTCGGGCTTCTTCGTGTCGAGCGTCAGCGAGCGCTTGTTGCTGTTGAGCATCGTGAAGTAGAGCGCGTCGACGTCGGGAATGTCGCGCAGCTGCGTGCGCGTGACGTCGCCCGAACCGGGGCGCTCCACCTTGATGACATCCGCACCGAACCACGCAAGCAGCTGGGTGCACGCCGGACCGGCCTGGACATGGGTGAAGTCGATGATCTTGATGCCGGCGAGAGGCTTGTTGCTCATGTTCCTGTAACTCCTGTTGTCTCTGTGTTCGACTGCGTTCGTTTCTTGTGGAAACGCTTACTTCTTGATCGCCGCCTTGGCGGGGTTGAGGCTCGTGATGCGGCCGCTCTCGGTGCCGGCCGTCTCGTCGATCACGGCGTTGATGAGCGTGGGCTTGCCCGAGGCGATGGCCTCGGCCATCGCCTTGTGCAATTCCTCGGCGGTGGTCGCGTGGACGCCGATGCCGCCGAAGGCCTGCATCATCAGGTCGTAGCGCGCGTTCTTCGTGAACACCGTCGGCGCGACGTCGCCGCCGCGCGAATTGACGTCCGTGCCCTTGTAGATGCCGTTGTTGTTGAAGACGACGATGCACACCGGCAGGTCGTAGCGGCAGATCGTCTCGACCTCCATGCCGCTGAAGCCGAACGCGCTGTCGCCTTCGATCGCGATCACCTGCTTGCCCGTCGTCACCGCGGCGCCGACCGCGAAGCCCATGCCGATGCCCATGATCCCCCACGTGCCGACGTCCAGGCGCTTGCGCGGCTGGTACATGTCGACGATGCTGCGCGCGAAGTCGAGCGTGTTGGCGCCTTCGTTGACGAGGATGGCGTCCTGGTTGTCCCTGACGATGTCGCGCACCACGCTGAGCGCGCTGTGGAAGTTCATCGGCGACGGCCGCAGCGCGAGCGTCTCGGCCATCTTGCCCAGGTTCTTGTCCTTGCGGTCGGCGATCGCGCCGGTCCACTCGACCGGCGGCTTCGCCCAGCCACCGGCCATGCCCGCGACCAGGGCCGCGACGCAGGAGCCGATGTCGCCGACCAGCGGCGCGTCGATCGCCACGTTGCTGTCCATCTCGGCGGGCGCGATGTCGATCTGGATGAACTTCTTCGGGCCCTTGTCCTGCGCCCACGTCTTGCCCTTGCCGTGCGACAGCAGCCAGTTCAGGCGCGCGCCGACCAGCAGCACGACGTCGGCTTCCTGGAGCACGTAGGAACGCGCGGCGGAGGCCGACTGGACGTGGTTGTCGGGCAGCAGGCCCTTGGCCATCGACATCGGCAGGTAGGGAATGCCGGTCTTCTCGACCAGCGCGCGGATGTCGGCGTCCGCCTGCGCGTAGGCCGCGCCCTTGCCGAGCAGGATCAGCGGCTTCTTCGCGCCCTTGAGCAGGTCGAGCGCGCGGGCGACGGACTCGGGGGCGGGGAGCTGGCGCGGGGCCGGATCGACGACCTTGATCAACGACTTGCGGCCGGCCTCGGCCTCCATCACCTGCGAGAACAGCTTGGCGGGCAGGTCGAGATAGACGCCGCCCGGCCGGCCCGAGAGGGCGGAACGGATCGCGCGCGCGACGCCGATGCCGATGTCCTGCGCGTGCAGCACCCGGAACGCGGCCTTGCACAGCGGCTTGGCGATGGCGAGCTGGTCCATCTCCTCGTAGTCGCCTTGCTGCAGGTCGACGATCTCGCGCTCGCTGGAGCCGCTGATGAGGATCATCGGGAAGCAGTTGGTCGTGGCGTTGGCCAGTGCGGTCAGTCCGTTGAGGAAGCCGGGCGCCGACACGGTCAGGCAGATGCCGGGCTTTTGAGTCAGGAAGCCGGCGGCGGCGGCGGCATTGCCGGCGTGCTGCTCGTGGCGGAACGAGATCACGCGCATGCCCTGGGCCTGCGCCATGCGCGTCAGGTCCGTGATGGGGATGCCGGGCAGGCCGAAGATCGTGTCGATGTCGTTGAGCTTCAGTGCATCGATGACGAGGTGGAACCCATCGGTGGTGCCAGGCACCGCTGGGACCGCCTCGGGGATGGCGGTCGCGGCCGGGCGGGTTTCGAGGACGGAAGCCATGTGTCTCCTTTTGGCGTTGCGGCCGCCTCATGCGGCGCGCATCGTTGCTCTTGGAACTGATCAGCGCCGTGCCGCATCCAATGCCGGCTTCTTCGCGAATCAGGAGACCCGACTATGATCGGGGGGCCTACTTTCAGCCGTTGACTTCGGTCAAGATTGCAAAAAATCACCCGTCATGTCGTTGTTGAGCAGTCATCCAGAACGCAATGTCATCCGCCTCGAATTGAAGAAGAACGCGGTCCTCGAGGGCCTGCCCGACAACGACCGCGAGTACCTCGATTCGCACCTCGAGATCGTCGACGCGCACAAGGGCGACTTCCTCCTGCACCAGGGCGCGCGCGAGATGGAACAGGTCTTCATCCTCGACGGCATCCTCAAGCGCGTCGTCTCCAACAAGGAGGGCAAGGAAATGATCCTGCGCTTCGCCGGCGAGCGCGACATGGAGACCAGTTATGCGGCGTGGCGGCTCGGCATGCCCGCGCCGTACGGGATCGTCGCCGTCACCAAGGCGCGCGTCGCGCGCATGCCGCTGCCGGAGTGGGCAGCGTTCCTCAACGCCCGTCCCGAACCCAAGGAGCGCTTCGAGTACTTCGTGATGGGCGTGATGAGCGAGATCATGGCGCACACGATCACGCTGCACATGCTGGATGCGCCGGGCCGCGTTCAGCGTTTCCTGCGCAAGCACCCGGAGCTGGTCGACCGCATCCCGCAGAAGGAACTGGCATCGCACCTGAACCTGTCCGCGGAAACTCTCAGCCGCCTGCGCCACAGCGGCAAGATCTGAGGGTCCGGCAAAAAGAAGGAGCGGCTCGACAGGGCCTGCGGCCGTTGGGCGTCGACCCGCCCCGGTTCAAAAGCGTTTCACAGGCTGGACGGGTCGGCATTGACCCGGGCAATGCGCCTGCGCCGCATCGGCGCGAGCACGAGCTTGGACAGGATGCCGGCCGTGATCGTGATCGCGGCGGTGAAGATGAAGACGCGATCCCAATTGCCGCCTGCCGACAGCACCGACCCCAGCGGCACCAGCAGCGCCGCGGTGCCCTTGGCCGTGTACATCGTGCCCGCATTCGCGGCTGCGTTCTTCACGCCGAAGGTATCGGCCACGAGCGCCGGAAAGATCGAGAACAACTCGCCCCAGCACAGGAAGATCAGCGCGGCGAACGTCATGAACGCGATCGGGTGGTGGCCGAATTTCATCATTCCGAGCAGTGCAAGACCCTCGCCGATGAAGACGACCATCATCGTGTTCTCGCGTCCGAAGCGATCGGAGAGGAACCCGCACAAGGGGCGCGTGAACCCGTTGGCCAGGTTGTCGATGGCCAGCGTCATCGTCAGCAGCGGGAGGACGGATCCGAAGAAGTTCATCGGGATCTTCGCCAGGCCGTAGTCCTTGGCGATGGGGCCGAGCTGCGCAGTGGCCATCAGGCCGCCTGCAGCGACGGCCACGAAGAGCGCGTAGGTCAGCCAGAACACCGATGTCTTGACCATCTGCGGCGTCGTGTAGTCGACCTTGGTCGTCACCAGCCGGGACGGGGCGACGACGCCCTTGGGCAGCCTGGGCTTGACCATCACCAGCGAGATCAGGAAGATGCACGCGCCCTGCAGGATGCCGAAAAACAGGAAGGTGTGCTCATAGCCCGAGCTCTGGATCATGCTCGCGATCGGAATGACGGTGACCGCGGCGCCGGCGCCGAATCCGGCCGCCGTGAGACCCGCGGCGAGCCCGCGCTTGTCCGGAAACCACTTCAACGCGTTGCCGACGCAGGTGCCGTAGACGCACCCGGCCCCGAGGCCTGAAACAACCGCGGCGAAGTACAGCAGCGGCAGCGAATCCGCATAGGCGTTGAGCACCCACCCGGCGCCGGCCATCAGCGCACCGGCGGCGATGACGGGCCGCGGCCCGAACCGGTCGACCAGCCATCCCTCGACCGGCACCAGCCAGGTCTCGACGACGACGAAGATCGAGAACGCCAGCTGGATCGCCGACAGCCCCCAGTGGTTCTTCGCCTCGATCGGATTGACGAACAACGTCCATCCGTACTGGAGATTGGCGATCAGTCCCATGCAGATGATGCCGAGGATCAGCTGCCCCCAACGGAATGCAGGGCTCTGCGCGACCTCGTCGATCTGGCTTCTGGGCGTGGCGGTGGTGGTGGTGTCTTGAGCCATCATTGCAATGCGACTTTCGTGGTCGGAGTGGGAGCGTCCGGATGACTGCGCCGGCGCGGGGTCGCGCGTCAGCGGTAGTTGTCCGGGGAGATGGCTGGCCGTCCCCGCGAAAGAGTTGTCTCTCATGTTCGTGCCTCGCTGCGTCGGCGCCTTGCGGAGCCTGGCTGGACTGTTATGAATGCTCTCAGGATCGCCACGGCCGTGGTTCGCGACCCTTCCGTCACAGTGGAGGGGGCCGGACACGCCTGGCGAGCATTCAATGTCCGACGACTCTCGGCAAAAACTCTTGACTCGGATCAACAATAGAAAAATCGGCTGTGCGTGTTGACCCGCATTGCGAGTCCGCAGCCGCCATGAGCGGTCGGCGCCGACACTCGCACGCAAGAGCTGCGCGGGTCGTCCCATGCGCTCGAGTACCCATCCGCGCGCAGACGCCCACACGGCGGGCGCAGTCGCGGTGATCGCCTGGTTCATGGCCGGGGCCTTGTCCAAGGCCCTGATCGCGGGCGCGATCGCGCTGTTCGTCACCTTGCCGGGCGGTGGCATGGGCCGCGGCGGCTTCGGCGGGTACCACGGCGGATTCGGTGGCGGCCGCGGCGGCGCACTTTCCCGCCCATGGCCAAGGCGTGGACGAGCTTGCGGACGCCCCGTCGTGCTTCGGTGATGGAAGGAAGATCGCTTGCGGCGACATCGGCCCGGTCACCGCCGCAAAGCCGCCCCAGCCGAAGATCGACGCGCGTTCAGTCCACCCGAACTTTCCGCAGGCGCAGCGCATTGACGATGACACTGACCGAGGACAGCGCCATGGCAGCGGCAGCGACGACTGGCGACAGCAGGAGCCCGGAGAAGGGGTATAGCGCACCCGCCGCGAGCGGAATCCCGGCCGCGTTGTAGACGAACGAGAGCGCCAGGTTCTGCCGGATGTTGGCCATGGTGGCCTGTGACAGCGTCCTCGCCCTCACGATGCCCATCAAGTCGCCTTTGAGCAGTGTGATGCCGGCGCTCTCCATCGCGACGTCCGTCCCCGTCCCCATCGCGATGCCGACGTCGGCCGTGCTGAGCCCCGGTGCGTCGTTGACGCCGTCCCCGCCCATCGCCACGACGTGTCCTTCAGCGCGAAGCCGCTTCACCACGGCCGCCTTGTCCTCGGGAAAAACGTCGGCCACGACGTCGTCGATGCCGAGTTGCCTGGCGACCGCCTGGGCCGTCGTCCTGCTGTCCCCCGTGAGCATCACGATGCGAATGCCTGCCGCCTTCAATGCGGCGAGCGCTTGCGGAGTCGTCGATTTGATGGGGTCGGCGACGGCGACGAAGCCGGCCAGCTTGCCGTCCACGCCGATGAAGATGACGGTGGCGGATGCCGAGCGCTGCGTCTCGGCCGCTGCGTCCAAGGCAGCGACCACGATGCCCTGTTCGGTCAGGAAATTCGCGCTGCCCGAGATCACGCGGACGCCGTCGACCGTCCCGACGACCCCCTTGCCCAACGGCGAGTCGAAGCCGGTCACCCTTGATAGCGCGAGCTGGCGCTGCGCCGCGTCGTTCACGATGGCCTGCGCCAACGGGTGTTCGCTCGCCCGCTCGACGCTGGCGAGCTTCTGCAGCACCTCGTCGTCGGTGAAGCCGGCGACGGCCTCGATGTGCACCACCCGCGGCCGCCCCTCGGTCAGGGTTCCGGTCTTGTCGAGCACGAGCGTGTCGACCTTCTCCATGCGCTCGAGCGCCTCGGCATCGCGGATGAGCACGCCAAGCTGCGCACCCTTGCCGACGCCCACCATGATGGACATCGGCGTCGCCAGTCCGAGCGCACAGGGACACGCGATGATGAGGACGGCCACTGCCGTGACCAGGGCGTAGCTGAAGGCCGGAGGCGGCCCCCAGGCGAGCCAGGCGGCGAACGTCGATGCGGCGATCGCGATGACCGCGGGCACGAACCAGCCGGCCACCTGGTCGGCCATGCGCTGGATCGGCGCGCGGCTGCGCTGGGCGGCGGCCACCGTGTGCACGATCTGCGAGAGCAAGGTGTCGGCGCCCACCTTCTCGGCGCGCATCACGAAGCCCCCGGTCTGGTTCAACGTGCCGGCCGTCACCGGGGAGCCGACCGTCTTGGCCACCGGCATCGGCTCGCCAGTGACCATCGCTTCGTCGACATTGCCCTTGCCCTCGGTGAGCACGCCGTCGACCGGCACCTTTTCGCCCGGGCGCACCCGCAGGAGGTCACCGACCTGGATGGTGTCGACTTGAACCGTCTCGTCCGTACCGTCGGTCTTGACCTTGACCGCCGTCTTCGGGGCCAGGCCCAGCAACGCCTTGATGGCTCCGGAGGTCTTCTCGCGTGCCCTCAACTCGAGAACCTGGCCGAGCAACACCAGCACCGTGATGACGGCCGCCGCCTCGAAGTAGACCGCGACCGCCCCGCCCTCCATGCGCAGCGCCGCCGGGAACAGTCGGGGCGCCAGCGTGCCGAACATGCTGTAGAGCCATGCCGAGCCCGTGCCGAGCGCGATGAGCGAGAACATGTTGAGGCTGCGGTTCTTCACGGACGCGGCGGCACGCGTGAAGAACGGCCGTCCCGCCCACAGCACCACGGGCGTGGCCAGCAGGAGCTGGATCCAGTTCGAGGCCTGCTGGGCGACGAGGTGATGATGCAGGTCGAAGACGTGGCCACCCATCTCCAGCGCGAAGACGGGAGCCGTCATCACGGCACCGATCCAGAGGCGCCACGTCATGTCCCGCAGCTCCGGGCTTTCGCGCGCTCCGGCGGCTGCCAGCACGGGCTCCAGCGCCATGCCGCAGACGGGGCAGGCCCCCGGCCCCATCTGGCGCACCTGGGGATGCATGGGACAGGTGTACTCGACCTGGTTCGAGCCGCCTCTTGCTGCAGGGCCCATGGCGGCTGCGTCGGCGTGCTTGCCGTGATGACCGCAGGCGTCGTGCACGGCGCCGGCGCCCCCCATCACCGTTGCATCGGGCATGGCATGGACAGCATGGTCGCGATGTTGCGGGGTGGACGATTGCATGGCGTTCCCTGTCCTTCTTGTCAGTTCGAGCCTTGCCGGCATGGGAAGGTCATGTGAGGCGAATCGTCGTTGGCGGTACGAAATCTTCGTGGTCCAAGGAGCTGCTCCACCCAATGACCGGAACAGGTCGCGGACGCCGGCCCGGGAAAAGTCCACCCAGGCGCCTGCCGCGCGTCGAACGCGCGGTACGCGAGCGCAGCGGGCGACCTGCCCACCCGCCAGGCGAACAGCTCGGCCAGCGTGCGCACGCCGGCATCGACGGACGAGCTTGCCGCCTGCCCGGAGCTCATTCGAGCCGAACCAGCAGCACTGGCACAGGCGACAGGCGCAGGACTTCCTCGGCATCGCTGCCCAGCAGCATGCGACCCACGCCACGACGGCCGTGCGTGCCCATCACCACCAGGTCGGCGGACCACGTCTTGGCCGCACCCGTCACCAGGTCGCACACGCGTCCGTCGAACGAATCCAGCAACACGTCGCTGACCTGGATGCCCGCCAGCCTGACCTTGTCCGTCGCATCCGCGAGAACCCGCCGCGCGGCCTCGCGCGCGACCGCGACGAGATCCTCCGCCGCGCCGGCCGCCACGTCCGCGCCGATGGCGACCAACGGCTCGTCGACGACGTGCACCAGTCGGATACGCGCGCCGGTCACCTGGGCCAGGGACATGGCTTCCGAGAGGCCGCGATCGGCACAGTCGCTGCCATCGACGGGAACGAGGATTCGCTGGTACATCACGTTGCTCCGGACCCCGGCCATGCGCGGAGCCATGCCGGCCAGTCTCGTCCTGCACGCGGGGCGTCCCCTTGATCCTCCTCAACCGCCGACGCTCGAGCGCGCCGCAGCGGACGGCCGCGCGGCCGCTTGACGCATCTCAATCCGCTCAAGCGCGGGCAACCCAGAATCGGCTCCTCGTGTCGGCGCCTTCGCGCCGCATCGCAGGGAGTGCAATGGCATGAAGACGAGCTTTCGCAACGGTGCGCTGGCCGCCTGCGCCAGCCTGCTCCTCGGGCTCGCGGGCTGCGTCGTGCGTTCGACGTGGCGGGGCGACGAGGGCACGGCCTACGACGTCCTCAACCGATCGACGATCGCCCTGCTCGCGATCGACCGCGACGCGCTGGCCGGCCCGTTCGGTGCGGCGATGCGCCATGCCTGCGCGGTCTTCGTCTTTCCGGGCCATGTCAAGGGCATGCCGGCCTCCGCCGCGGCCCGCGGCGACGGCGTGCTGCTGGTGCGCGATCGCTCGACCGGCCACTGGAGCGGCCCCGCCTTCTACGCGCTGCACAGCCACGACGTGGTCGGCGGCGAGCACGCCGATCCGCGCGGCGTGGTGATCGCGGTCGGTTGCGACGCGTTGCGCCGCCTCTATGCCGATGCGGCAACCGTCACCGCCACGATCGGACTGGATGACGCCACCCTGGCGGACATGACGGCGCGGACGCTGTCGTCGGGACGCTCGTATCCCGCGTCGGTCGATGCCATGGCCCTGCGACCGTTGCCGGTGCTTTCGCTCGCGTACTACCAGGCACCGGCTTCGCTCGCGGCCATCACGGTCGACCACGCCGTGCGCAACGACGCGTCCGGCGAAATACTGGCCGCCATAGCGACGGTCGCGAACTGAGCACCCGCGGGTGTCCCGGTTCCCCGCTTGACACGGATCAACCGCGATCGCGCATCGCGCGCCTATCGTTCATGCAGAGGTGTCGACGGCATGCGGACCATCCGCGCGCCTGGAACGCCCCAGCCAGGAGACGTCGATGCTGTGCGCCTACATCACCCACAACGATTGCCTGCGGCACGAGATGGGCGCAGGCCACCCGGAAGCGCCGGCGCGTCTGTCGGCCATCCATGACCGGCTGCTGTTTCGCGGACTGCTCGATCACATGAGCGTGCGCGAGGCGCCGCTGGCCACCGAGACGCAGCTGAAACGCGCCCACACGCCGGCCCACGTGCAGGAGACGCTCTGCGCGTCGCCGCTGGAAGGCTACGTCCACGTGGATCCGGACACCAACATGAATCCGTTCACGGCGCTCGCCGCCCTGCGCGCGGCCGGCTCCGCCGTCCTGGCCACGGATCTCGTCCTGGCGGGCGAGGCGCCGGCAGCGTTCTGCTGCGTCCGCCCGCCCGGCCACCACGCCGAACGCGGGGCCTCGATGGGCTTCTGCTTCTTCGACAACGTCGCGGTCGGCATCCGCCACGCGACCGATTTCCACGGCCTGGAACGCGTCGCGCTCATCGACTTCGACGTCCACCACGGCAACGGCAGCCAGGACATCTTCAAGGACGATCCGCGCGTGCTGATGTGCTCGACGTTCGAACAGGGCATCTATCCGTTCGCGCACGACGTGGACGGCCCGAACATGGTCAACGTCGGCCTGCCGTCGCGCTCGGGCGGCGCCGCGTTCCGCGAAGCGGTCACCGCGCACTGGCTGCCGGCGCTCGAGCGCTTCGCCCCGCAACTGATCTACGTGTCCGCCGGCTTCGACGGCCATCGCGACGACGACATGGGCAACCTCGGCCTCGTCGAGGCCGACTACGCGTGGGTGACGCGCCAGATCATGCAGGTCGCGCGGCGCCACTGCCAGGGTCGTGTCATCTCCTGCCTCGAGGGCGGCTACAACCTGGACTGCCTCGCGCGCAGCGTCGTCGCGCATGTCGGCGAACTCGTCGGTGCCGACTGACCCTCGCGCTCTCCTGCTGCATCCCCCGGCGCCAACCCAAGGAATTCCCATGAGCATCCGAAACCTCGACGCCCTGCTCGAGCCTCGCTGCGTGGCAGTCGTCGGCGCCTCCGACAAGCCGGGCAGCGTCGGAGCGACCGTGTGGCGCAACCTGCGCGCCAGCGGGTTCAGGGGGGCGCTCGTGCCGGTCAACCCGAAACATCGCGAGCTCGACGGGATCGGCGTGGCACGCTACTGCAGGGAGCTGGCCGTCAAACCCGATCTCGCGATCGTCTGCACGCCCAAGGAGACATTGGTCGAGGTCGTCGGCGAGCTGGCCGCGATCGGCGCACGCGCCGTCATCATCCTGACCGCGGGCGTGGACGCGGCGCTGAAGCAGGCACTGCGCGAGCTGGCACGGCCGACGACGATGCGCTTGCTCGGGCCCAACTGCCTCGGCCTGCTGTCGCCGGGCCTCCGGCTCAACGCCAGCTTCGCGCACACCGACGCCATCCCGGGCGACGTTGCCTTCGTGTCCCAGTCGGGCGCGCTCGTGACGGCGGTGCTGGACTGGGCCAAGTCGCGGCGCGTCGGCTTCTCCCACATGGTCTCGCTGGGCGAGCACATGGACGTGGACTTCGGCGATCTCCTCGACTACCTGGCCAGCGACGCCTCGACTCGCTCGATCCTGCTGTACGTCGAATCGATCGAGTCGCCACGCAAATTCATGTCGGCCGCGCGCGCCGCCGCGCGCAACAAGCCGGTGATCGTCGTCAAGGCCGGCCGATCGAGCAAGGGCGCCCAGGCCGCCGCGTCGCACACGGGCGCCCTCGCCGGCTCGGACCTCGTGTTCGACGCCGCGATCCGTCGCGCCGGCATGCTGCGCGTGGACACGCTGCAGGAACTCTTCATGGCGGCGGAGACGCTGGCCTGCTTCGATGCCGACATCGATCGCGGGCTCACAGTGATGACCAATGGCGGGGGCGCGGGCGTCCTGGCCGCCGACGCCGCGGCGCGCGCGGGCATCGAGCTCACCTCGCTCGGCCGCGGTCTCCGCGAGCGGCTGGATGCCCGGTTGACGAGCCGATGGTCGCACGGCAACCCCATCGACATCATCGGGGACGCCCCCGCCGACCGCTACGTCCAGGCGCTGGACGCCCTGATCGCCGATGCCGACACCGGCGCCATCCTCTTCATGCACGCGCCCACGGCCATCGTGCCCAGCGCGGACATCGCGCGCGCCTGCCTGCCGCTCGCGCGCGAGGCGAAACGCCGGCTCCTGAGCTGCTGGCTGGGAGACGGCGCGGTCACCGAGGCGCGTCACCTGTTCGAGGAAGCGGGCGTCGCCGACTTCGAGACCCCTGAAGAGGCCGTGCAGGCCTGCGCGATGCTCGCGACCTACCGCCGCAACCAGGCGATGCTGCTCGAGGCGCCCTCCAGCAGCGCGATGGCCGCGCCGGACAAGGCCGGCGCACGCGCCATCGTGGCGGCCGCGCTGGCGGCGGGGCGCGAGATGCTCGATGAAGTCGAGAGCAAGCAACTCCTGGTGGCGTATGGCATCCCGACTGTCCGCACCGCGCGCGTCAAGGCCACGACCGACGACGCGGTGGCCGCCGCCAGGGACATCGGCTACCCGGTCGCCCTCAAGATCCTCTCGCCCGACCTGAGCCACAAATCCGACGTCGGCGGCGTGCTGCTGGACATCGCGGACGAAGCCGCCTTGCGGGCGGCCACGCAGCAGATGACCGCCTGCGTCGGCGCCCTGCGGCCCGGGCACGGATCGAGGGCTTCAGCGTGCAGGCCATGGCCCGGCGACCGCGTGCGCAGGAATTGATCGTCGGCGCGAGCGTCGACCCGGTCTTCGGCCCGGTGCTGATGTTCGGACAGGGCGGAACGGCGGTGGAGGTGATCGCGGATCGCGCCATCGCCCTGCCCCCGCTCAACCGGGTGCTGGCCCGCGACCTGGTGTCGCGCACGCGGGTGGCGAAGGTGCTGCAGGGCTATCGGGGTCGCCCCCCGGCCGACATCGACGGGGTCTGCGACGTCCTGATCGCGTTGTCGCAGATGCAGGCCGACCTGCCCGAGCTCGCCGAGCTGGACATCAACCCGCTGTGGGCCGACGACGAGGGCGTGCTGGCGCTCGACGCGCGAGTCCGCCTGAGCCGGACACCGGTCGCCGGCGCCGACCGCTTCGCGATCCGGCCCTTCCCCGACGAGCTGACGGAACGCATCGACTGGCAGGGCCGCACGGTCACGATCCGCGCGATCCGCCCGGAGGACGAGCCGCTGCACCGGGCTTTCATCGCCCACGTCGCCCCGGCGGACCTGCGCCTGCGCTTCTTCAGCAGCCGGCGCGAACTGCCGCGCACCGAGCTCGCTCGCCTCGTGCAGATCGACTATGCGCGCGAGATGGCCTTCATCGCGCTCGATACGGCGCCCGACGGAACGCAGGAGACCCTGGGCGTGGTGCGCGCCGCGTGCGACCCGGACGACGTCGAGGCCGAGTTCGCGATCCTGGTGCGAACCGACGTGCAGGGACGCCGGCTCGGGTCGGCGCTGATGTCCAAGATGGTCGGCTACCTGCGCTCGCGCGGCATCCGGCGCATGTCCGGCCATGTCCTGCGCGACAACGCGGCGATGCACGCCCTGGTGCTGGGGCTGGGCTTCGAGCCCGAATCGCAGACGCGTGAACCGGGCACCGTCTTCTACTCGCTCGACCTTCATCCATCGGTCAAGGCCGAATGCGTCGCTTCCGTTTGAGCCGGCGGAGATCAATTCCCCGTCGACGCGCGATTGCGGTGGATCAACGGTCCCGCGCGCGTGCCGCGAAAGAATCGACCTCGACACGACGCACTCCCGCGTCGCCATCGAAAGGCATGCCATGAGCTATCCGAGCATCCTCGTCGCGCTGGACAACCAGCCGGAATGCGTCGCCCGCACCGAAGCCGTGCTGGCCCTTGCCAAGACCATGGGCAGCTACTTGACGGGTGTCGCCCCGACCGACGTGCTCGACCTGCGGGCCAACCTGAACCTCGCCTCGTCGGTGGCCTCGCTGCCGATCCTGGGCCGCGACGTGCTGCTCGAGGACGCGACGCGCGCCGCGCTGGCCTTCGACGTGGCGTGCGAGATCGCCGGCGTCGCAGGACGCAAGGCGCTGGTCGAGGACTCGGACATGAGCACCGCGCTGAACCGGCGCGGCCGCGTCAATGACCTGATCGTCCTGACCCAGTCCGATCCGCGCGCCCACGCCGGACAGGCATTCAAGAATCCCCAGATCGAGGAGACGATCCTGGCCAGCGCGCGCCCGGTGATCGTGCTGCCCTACGCCAACGCGGCGAGGACGCTCGGCACGCGCGTGCTCGTCGCCTGGGATGACAGCCGCGCGGCGGCGCGGGCGCTTGCCGACGCCCTGCCGCTGCTTCGGCGCGCCCGTTCGGTGCAGGTCATGCAGTTCAACCGGGACGAGTCCTCGGATGAAGGCGGTCTCAGCAGCGACCTGGCCAGCGTGGGCGAATGGCTGGCCCGCCACGGCGTGCCGGCGCGCACGCAGGTCGAGACCACCACGATCTCGGTCGCCGAAGCGTTGCTGTCGCACGCCGCGGACCTGGGATCCGACCTGATCGTGATGGGCGCGTTCGGGCACGCGCGCTGGCGCGAACGCCTGCTGGGCGGCACGACCCGCGACGTGCTGGGCACGATGACGGTGCCCGTCCTGATGTCTCACTGAGCGCCGGGCCTCGCCTGCGCTTGCCAGGCCGATCCACCAGGCCTTCAACTCGTCGTGTTGTTGCGCGCAGAGGGGCGGATCGTCCAGATGTCGCTCCGCAAGTCGATCCCTGATCTTGCTCAGTGCGACATCAGCACGGGCACGTTCATGCTCGCGAGCATCGTCCGCGTCGTACCGCCCACCAGGCGTTCCGCCCAGCGAGGCAGGCCCCATGCGCCCATCACGAGCAGGTCGGCACCGAAGTCGGCGGCGCGCGACAGCAACGCGGTGCAGACATCGTTGCCGCTGCGTTCCAACAGCGCATCGATGCGGATGCCGTGGCGACCCAACCACTCGCGCGGCAGGTCGAATCCAGGCCGGTCGACGCCGCGATCCGCTTCCGCGGGAGTCTCGCAGCGGATCAGCTGCACACGGCGCGCACGCTGCAGCAGCGGCAAGGCGCCGACGACCGCGCGTGCCGCCTCGTGCGAGCCGTCCCAGGCGATCATGACGTTGTCGCCGGCCAGCGAATGGCCTCCTGCGTGCGGCAGGAGCAGGGTCGGCGCAACGCTTTGCAGGACGACCTGTTCGACCTGATCGCGGCAACGCGCGTGGTTCGGCCAGGCCGGATCGGGCTGGGCGAGGACGAGCAGGTCGCTGCAGGTGCCGCGGTGGATGAGCGCCGTGACGTCGTCGTCCTCGTCGACGACGGCCTCGAAGGAGACGGGAGCCGCCAGCGCCGCCAGGCGCTCCTGGAAGCGACGTGCGCGGGCATGCGCCGCGGCCCGGGTCTCCTCGACCGCCTGCGCCAGGCGCGGCGTTCCGGCGAAGCCGGTCGCCACGCTGAGGCCGAACAGGCCGTGGTCGGCCGCGGAGATCCCGACGAGGTGGCTCTCGAATCTGCGCGCCAGGCGCGCGACCTGGTCGACGCGGTCATCCAGGCCGGGATGCGCGTCAAGGTGAAAAGCCATTGTCGCGTAGGACATGATCGACTCCTGCAAGTCAGGTTGGCAGGTGTCGATTCTGTGGAGAACCTCGCCGCCGCGACTTGCGAGAGCGCAAGGAACCGAAAGGTCGCGCGCGAAGAGCGGCGCCTGGCGCACGCTTTGGGCGATGTTGTGGGACAAGAGCGGCAGCCCTACGCTTGAGTAATCCGCATATCCGCTGTTTCGCCTGGTCTACGATGCGTTGCCAGAGCTACGGCCATCCAAGCAATTAAATTGCAGGTACGAATGCGGGAATGAATTCCATTGAATTCATGGTCCGCCAATTTATCTGTTCAATATCAACACCTTACAGAATTCATGAAACTCGCCACCCCAACTGTGCATGGGCATCCCAAGCCGTTTCAGAATATCTCAGGAAGTCGAAAACACCATATAAAACAGTCAGTTCGCCCACCCGCCAGGCCAGCTTGCCGCCGATGGTCCGGCGAGCGCTGAGGTCATAGGTGGCATCCACCGCCGCCACGTGGCTGCGCTGCTGGTAGTCGAGGCCCGTGGTGCTCATCGTCGTGGGCGTCACGTCGGTCACCGCCACCTGCCCCGGGGAGGACAGGTCGTACAGGTAGGTGTACTTCAGCAGCAGGTATCCGTTGATGCTACCTCTTGCCCATCGGTGCGGCCGTCTCTGTCTTCAGATGCTGCGCCATTTCCAAATGATGGGTGAGCGTCGGCAGGGTCTTCGACGCCCATGCCTTGACGTCGGCATCGGTGCCCTTGTCGATCTCCTTCCGGAACAGCTTGACGGCATCCTGGTGAGCGTCCACGCCGATCGATTCTGCGTAGTGTTGATCGAAACTGGCGCCCGTACGTTCTGACAGCAATTTGATCTGCATCCTCTTCGCCGCTGACGGGGTGTCGGCGACTTTGACCCCCTTGTGCTCGGCGAGGCTTTTCAGCTCTGCGGCCGCCTTGTCATGGTCGTCGATCATCGTCTGGGCAAACGACTTCACGTCCGCATTCGCGGATTGAGCCACTGCCAGCTTGCTGCCGGCAACTTCGGCGTTGCCGGCTTCCGCAGCGTCCTTGAGGAACTCGGTGTCCTGATGAGACAGCTTGGGCGCCGTCTGCGCCTGAGCGAGGGTCGGCATCGCGAGCGCCAGGCTGGCCATGGAGAAGATGCCAAGCAAGAGGCGTTTCATGATTTTCTCCTCATCAGCGATCGCTCTTCATTGAACGGTCAGGCTTGAGAAGCAGCAATCTCGGTGCCCATCCTCAACGGTCAGCGACTCGACTTCCCTGCGCGCCAAAGTGAGTGTCCTATTCTTTGGTCGCCTCCCGACACACCTCTGGAGCGAATAGGTTCACCGCCTTTTGAAGTACAGGATCTCGCGCTCGTGCTTCTGCGCCTCGCCGCTGAGGTGACCATCGCGTCGGCTCCCCCGGCCAGGGCGGATCGCTGGATCAGGTCGGATCGCCCGATCGAGCGAACTCAAAATCTGGCCTGGTACGGCATGCGCGTCGAGCCTGCCAAGTTCAACCTGCCGGGCCGCGCACACAATTTGCTGTGGTCGGATGCTGTGCCGAAAGGTTCATCTCATCATGAAGATCGCCCAGGTCGCGCCATTGTTCGAAAGCGTCCCGCCAGCCAGATACGGGGGCACGGAGCGCGTCGTGTCCTACCTGAGCGAAGCCCTGATCGACCTCGGGCACGACGTGACGCTGTACGCCAGTGGCGACTCACAAACACGCGCGCGTCTGGTTTCGATCGTCGAGCGTAGCCTGCGCCTGGATCCGCACCAGCCAGACTGGCTTGTATGGCATACGCTGATGCTCGACCGCGTGTTCACGGACGCGCCCGACTTCGACGTTATCCACTTCCATGTGGACTTCCTGCACTATCCCTTGGTGCGGCGTAGCCCGGCGCCCTGCCTGACCACGCTTCATGGCCGGCTTGATCTGCCGGACCTGGGCCCCCTGCACCGCCACTTCCGCGAGCAGGGTCTTGTCTTCATCTCGAACAGCCAGCGCGCACCGCTCGCCGGCTCACGCATGTTGGCCACCGTCCACCACGGGTTGCCGCAAGAACTCTACAGCTTCCATCCGTGCCCTGGTGACTACTTCGCGTTCCTGGGTCGCATCTCGCCGGAAAAGCGCGTCGACCGCGCCATCCGCATCGCGCAGGCGGCCGGAGTACCGCTGCGCATCGCGGCCAAGATCGACCGCGCAGACCAAACATACTTCGATCAAGAGATCCGGCCGCTGCTCGCCCATCCGCTCATTCATTTCGAGGGTGAACTGGACGAGAGAGGCAAGAATGAGTTCATCGGCAATGCACGCGCACTGCTGTTCCCGATCGACTGGCCCGAACCGTTCGGCCTCGTGATGATCGAGGCGTTGGCCTGCGGCACACCGGTGATTGCTTGGCGCTGCGGCTCGGTGCCCGAGGTTCTTGAGCACGGCGTCAGCGGATGGATCGTGAACGACCTCGACCAGGCCATAGCAGCAGCACGCGGCATCGATCGGATCGATCGCGCGGCCTGCCGCCGGGCCTTCGAACAGCGCTTCACAGCACGCCGAATGGCCGAACAGTATGTCGAGGTCTACTCGGCCCTCAGCGCTGCGGGCCGCGGGGAATGCGACGACGACGAGGCGGAGAGCGAAAGCTTGCCGGTGCCGCGTTGACCCATAGCCCCATCCAGGTCGACGGTCGTTGGTACATTCTGGCCACCGGTGCCCCAGCCGAGGAAAAGCCGCAGACGCTCAAGAGAGACGCGCTGTTCGGCTGTTTCGACCGGCACGGCGACATCGTGCCGTGGGAGGGCTCCGACCAGGGCCTCTATGCCGAAGACACCCGCTATCTTTCCCGCCTCGAACTGCGTCTCGATGGCGCGCGTCCGCTCCACCTGAACACCGCGGTGCGTGACGACGGCAGCGTGCTGGCGGTCGAATTGATGAACCCGGACCTCCAGCGCGGCAACCGCATCGCCGTGCCCAAGGGCAGCGTCCATCTTTTGCGCCGCAAGCTCCTGCGCGACGGCACCTGCCACGAGCAGGTGCGCCTCGCGAACCACGGGCTCGAACTGGTCGAAATGACGCTGCAACTGAGCTTCGACGCCGACTTCGCCGATCTTTTCGAGGTGCGCGGAACGCCCCGCCAGCGTCGTGGCATTCGGCAGCCGCCCGCCGTCGAGGCCGGCGCCCTCGTCTTCGCCTACGACGGCGTGGATGGGCACGCCCGGGTCACCCGGGTGCGCTTTGACGATCCGCCCACCGCGCTCGAGCCAGGCCACGCCAGTTTCAGCGTGCGCCTCGCACCGGGCGAGTCCGTGGCGCTGCAGTGGGAGATCGTCCCGCAGCGCCCGGGTGTCGTGCCAGCCTCCTCACTGACCTACGACGACGCGCGCCGCCTCCATGAGGAACGTCTGGTCGTCGGAAGCATTGGCTGCCGGCTCGCGAGTTCGAACCCCATGCTCGACCGCTGGCTGCAGCGCTCCGCGTCCGATCTCGACATGCTGACGACCGCGCTGCCCACCGGCCCCTACCCATATGCGGGCGTGCCCTGGTACTGCACGACTTTCGGCCGCGATGGCCTCATCACCGCGCACCAATGTCTGTGGCTGCGGCCGGAACTGGCGCGCGGCACCCTTGCCTTCCTCGCCTCGACGCAGGCGACAGAGCGCGACCCGGCCAGCGATGCCGAGCCGGGGAAGATCCTGCACGAGGCACGCGCGAGCGAGATGGCGCTGACGCGCGAGGTGCCGTTCGAGCGCTACTACGGTTCGGTGGACGCGACCCCCCTGTTCGTCATCGTCGCGGCCGGGTACTGGCGACGCAGTGCTGACGTCGAGTTCATTCGAGGCCTCTGGCCGCACGTCGTCGCTGCGATGCGGTGGGTCGAAGAATACGGCGACCGCGATGGCGATGGCTTCGTCGAATACGCTCGGGAGAGTGGCAACGGCCTGATCCAGCAAGGCTGGAAGGATTCGCACGACTCGGTCTTCCATTCCGACGGTCGCATGGCTGCGCCCCCGATCGCGCTGTGCGAGGTTCAGGGCTATGCCTACGCGGCGCGGATCGCCGCGGCAGAGTTGGCGCAGGCAATGGGCGAAGAAGCGCCTGCATCGCGCTGGCGCGCCCAAGCCGAGGTGCTACGTGCGCAGTTTCTGCAGCATTTCTGGAGCGAAGATCTTGGCCTGTACGCGTTGGCGCTCGACGGCGGCAAGCAGCGCTGCGACGTCGCGTCGTCGAATGCCGGCCACGCGTTGTGGGCCGGCATCGCCGCACCGGCGCACTCCAGGCGCATCGCAACGCGGCTTCTGGAGCCCGATCTGTTCTCCGGCTGGGGAGTGCGCACGCTTGGCACGGGCGAGGTTCGATACAACCCCATGTCGTACCACAACGGTTCGATCTGGCCGCACGACAACGCGCTCATTTGCGAAGGCCTCGCGCGCTACGGTCGAGTCGATGCGGCGCTCGCGCTCTTTGAGGCCGCTTTTGACACCAGCGTGCATTTCGACGATGCACGCCTGCCGGAACTCTTCTGCGGCTTCCCGCGCCGCGCTGGCGAAGGGCCGACGCGCTATCCCGTGGCCTGCTCACCGCAGGCCTGGGCGGCCGGCGCGGTATTCGGCATGCTTGCCGGCTGCCTGGGACTGACGATCGACGCGCGTGAGCGCCGGGTTCAACTGCGCTCGCCGCGCTTGCCCGCCTTCGTAGACCGATTGCGGGTCGAGGGCCTGGTTGTCGCCGGAGGTGGCGTCGACCTGCTGCTGCAGCGCTACAAGGACAGCGTGGGCGTCGAGGTCACCCGACGCGAAGGCGAGATCGAAGTCTCCGTGGTTGTCTAGAGCGCGGCGATTCGCTGCAAGCCTGGTCGCCGGGATGGCGGTCTGGACGATCCAAACCGGGCACAAACGGCCGCCGCGGTGCGGCGACCGCAGCAACTGCTGGCCTTGCCGCCGTCCGCCAGTGCGCCCGCCGCGTCGCCCTGACCCGACGCTGCCGGGGTGTGCAAATTGCCAAGCCCAAGGCACCGTGCCGTGTGCACTTTGAACCGAGAGGCTTGCCCATGTCCCGCACCGTCGGAGATTTCCTGGTAGAGAGGCTGCACGCCTGGGGCGTGCGCACGATCTACGGCTATCCCGGCGACGGGATCAACGGCGTTTTCGGCGCGTTGAACCGCGCTCGCGACAAGATCCGCTTCATCCAGGTGCGGCACGAGGAGATGGCTGCGTTCATGGCGTCCGCACACGCAAAGTTCACCGGTGAACTCGGCGTCTGCATCGCCACGTCCGGTCCGGGAGCCACACACCTGGTGACCGGCTTGTATGACGCGCGGCTGGATCACATGCCCGTGCTGGCCATTGCGGGTCAGCAGGCGCGCTCCGCGATGGGCGGCCATTATCAGCAGGAGGTCGACCTGGCGTCGCTGTTCAAGGATGTGGCCGGGTCGTTCGTCCAGCAAGCCTCGCAGCCCTCGCAAGTACGCCATGTCATCGACCGCGCGATCCGCACGGCGCTCGGCGAGCGCCGGGTGACCGCCATCATCCTGCCCAACGATCTGCAAGCAGAGAAGTACGAGGAGCCGCCGCGCGCGCACGGGACGCTGCACTCGGGCGTCGGCTGGTCGCGGCCGGAGGTGGTACCGGCCGCCGCTGACCTGCAGCGCGCCGCCGCGGTATTGAACGCTGGAAAGAAGGTGGCGCTGCTGGTGGGCGCCGGCGCGCTGGACGCGACCGACGAGGTGATCGCGGTGGCCAACCGCCTCGGTGCGGGCGCAGCCAAGGCCTTGCTGGGCAAGGCGGTGCTGCCCGACGACTTGCCGTGGGTGACCGGCTCGATCGGACTGCTGGGCACGGAGCCGAGCTGGAAGCTGATGACCGGGTGCGATACCTTGCTGATGGTCGGCTCGGGCTTCCCGTACGCGGAGTTCCTGCCGAAGGAAGGCCAAGCGCGCGCGGTGCAGATCGACCTCGCGCCCGACATGCTGTCGCTGCGCTATCCGATGGAGGTCAACCTGGTTGGCGACGCGGCGCTGACGCTGCGCGCGCTGCTGCCGCTGCTCGACCAGAAGAACGAGCCGGGCTGGCGCGACCAAGTGGCGGGCTGGAACCGCGACTGGTGGAGGACGCTGGAGGACCGCGCGATGCAGCCGGCCACGCCGGTGAACCCGCAGCGCGTCGCCTGGGAACTGTCGCCACGCCTGCCGGCCAACGCGATCATCACGAGCGACTCGGGCTCGTGCGCCAACTGGTACGCGCGCGACCTGCGCATGAAGCGCGGCATGATGGCCTCGCTGTCGGGCGGCCTCGCGTCGATGGGCGCGGCCGTGCCGTATGCGATCGCGGCCAAGTTCGCACATCCGGCGCGGCCCGTCATCGCGCTCGTGGGCGACGGGGCCATGCAGATGAACAACATGGCCGAGCTCATCACCGTGGCCAAGTACTGGCAGCAGTGGGACGACCCGCGCTGGGTCTGCTGCGTGTTCAACAACGGCGACCTGAACGAGGTGACGTGGGAGCAGCGCGTGATGGAAGGCGACCCGAAGTTCGATGCTTCGCAGCAGATTCCCGACGTCGCCTACCACCGCTTCGCGGAGATGATCGGGCTGCGCGGCATCTACTGCGACAACCCCGACGACCTGGGGGCCGCGTGGGACCAGGCGCTGGCCAGCGACCGCCCCGTCGTGCTGGAGGTGAAGACCGATCCCGAGGTGCCGCCGCTGCCGCCCCACATCACCTTCAAGCAGGCCACGAACTTCGCCAAGGCGCTGGCCAAGGGCGATCCCGCCGAAGGTGGTGTCGTCGCCGGCGCCGTCAAGCAAGTGCTTGCGACCATCCTGCCGGGGCATCGCGACGAACATTGAAGACGGCCCGTAGCCAACTCGGAGATCCCGCCATTCTTCGCTCATGGCATTCCTTCGACAGGGCGACTCCACGCCGTCACGTCGGTTCGCGATCCATGAGCGTCAAGCGTTGGCGGTATCGAGCGAGAAGCTCCAGGTTCTCTTCGAGAGCCTCTTGTAGCCCCATCTCGTGGGAGTCGTTCGCTTCGAGCCTTCGCCGGATGCCCGCGCAGCGCACCTCGGTCTGCTCGATGAGCTGGCGCAGGCCATCCACCGTCATGCACTCGATCTCGCCACCGTTCATGTTCGTCCCCGATGCACCGGGCGATCCGGCTCCAAGCTACGACATCATGCTCATGCACGATTGTGATTGCAACCGTCGGCCCATCAATCGAAAGCCAATTCGACTGACCGGCCGAGCGTTCCGCACACGCCCCTGTTCGTCGCGCGATGGAACGTGGCTTGCCGCAAGAACTTCACTGGGCTTTGCCCACACCCAAGGAGCTCGACATGGCCTCCCGATACGGAAAGAAGGCTGGCGACAAGGTGGCTGGCGACAAGGTGCACACGGCGATGCACGAGATGGCGCATGGAACCTTGAAGACGGGCTCCGGCAAGAAGGTCACAAGCCGCAAGCAGGCGGTCGCCATCGGCCTCAACGAGGCGAGGAAGGAAGGTGGCAAGGTACCCGGCTCGGGCAGCCATTGATCTGGCCTCGTTCCTGCCCGGCATTGCCCTCGATCGGCCAACAGGCAATGGACGACGTTCCACTTCTATACCTGGTTAGGTATTTGACTTGCCGCTTGATCTCGACGCAACATCGTCATCCGGATCGCCGACACGGGGTCGGCGGCCAAATTCAAGGAGCATTCCATGGCATCGCAACAAGGCAGCAATTCGGGCAACCAGAAGCAGCAGGACCAGTCGACCGGCTCGTCCAGCCGGAGCCAGCAGGGAAGCGGACAAGCCGGCAGCAAGCAGTCCGGCAACCAGGCCGGTACCCAGAGCCACACGCGCGGCGGCAGCAGCGAGCAGCACGCCGAGGCTGGTCGCCAGAGCCACAAGAACAGTCGCTGAACCCACCGACGGTGAAGAGGCGGGCCGCAAGGGGGGCCCGCCTTCCCTCTGCATGGCAGCGGAGGCCCGCAGCGTGCTGACCCAGAGATCAAATCGGAAACCAACATGACTGGCTCCTCGCTGAGAGTCGTCCTCGTCGACATCGACGGCACCCTGGTCGACAGCAACGAAGCGCATGCACGAACCTGGACCAGGGTGCTTGCCCGTCACGGACATGAGTTCCCACACGAGGCCGTGCGTCCGCTGATCGGCAAAGGTGGCGACAAGCTCGTGGCAGAGTTGCTCGGACCCGCCGCGGAGCGCACCGACAGCACAGCATTGGCTAACGAGCGTAGCGACTTGTTCGCCTCGACGGAGCTCTACGAGTTGAAGCCGACGCGAGGCGCACGCGACCTTCTTCAGAAGCTGCGCGATGTCGGGCTGCAAGTGGTCGTCGCGACCTCCGCGCAGGCATCCGAGACCGACGCGTTGTTGCTCCAGGCGGGCCTCGACGACTTGATCGACCAGGCCGCAGATTCGGGCGACGCAGCCGCGTCCAAGCCCGATCCCGACATCGTCCTGAGCGCGCTTCGCAAGGCCGGCGCGCGCCCGTCCGAGGCCATCATGCTGGGCGATACGCCCCATGACGTCGAGGCGGCGCGAAAGGTCGGCGTTCCAGTCATCGCCCTTCGCTGCGGCGGCTGGTGGAACGACGACGCATTCGCCGGCGCCACCGCGATCTACGACGATCCGGCCGAACTGCTCGACCTGTTCGACGGGTCGCCACTGGATCCGTCGGCCCGATCGCGAGAGCCGTCATCACGCTAGCCTTCCAATGAGGCCGGCCGGCACCTCATTCGGAACGCCGGCGGCAGGCTACTGATGCGAGACGCGCGGACCGCAGTTCAACCAGCGGCCCGCCGCTCTTGTGCCGCTGCATTGGCAGCTCGGCGGCCTCCTCCTTCCGTGAGCCGCTGCGCGAGCCGCCTTGCATCGAATGGTGCGTGTACCTTCACGTCATTGTCGAAGTAGCAGAAGACATCGCGGCGCGTTGCCTTGGTCGGGTGTTCGGACGACGCCGTGCGCGCATCGGAAACCTGCTCGCCGCGCCGCCAGGCGTCGATGCGCCGCGCCCAGTCTGCCAAGGCCTTGTCGCCGTAGCCACTGGCGTACAGCTCCGCGTCACCGTGCAGGCGAACATAGACGAAGTTCGCGGTGAGATCCTCGAGCAAGGGCCAACGCCCGGCCGTGTCGGCGACGACCAGCGCGACGCCGCGGCGGCGCAGCAGGTCGACGAAGCTCTCGTCGACGAAGCTGGGGTGTCGCACTTCCAGCGCATGTCTCAACGGCCGTAAGGGCGAGGCCTCCGGCCAGGTGCCCGACTTCTCGGCGCGTGCATCGTGTCCCGCAGCGAGCTCGCGGGCCGCTGCCGTCGTCCGCGGCAGTTGCGCCAGGAAGTCGTCGACACGCTGCGCATCGAAGGCCATCTGCGGCGGCAATTGCCACAGGACTGGCCCCAGTTTCTCGCGCAATGCGAGCACGCCCGAGGCGAAGAAATTGGCAAGCGGCGCCCGCACGTCCTTCAGCCTCTTCAGGTGCGTGATGATGCGCGGCCCCTTCACTGCGAAGACGAAGCCGCGCGGCGTCTCGTCATGCCACTGCTGCCAGGCCGACGGGGACTGCAGCGAGTAGAACGAGCCGTTGATCTCTATCGAATCGACTTGCCGCGAGGCGAAGGCCAGCTCCTCGCGTTGCTTCAGTCCGGCAGGATAGAACACGCCCCGCCACGGCGCGTAGCGCCAGCCGGAGATGCCGATTCGCACCGCGCCATTCACGCGCCTGGATCGTGCTTCCATCGGTTTTGACGCCGCTCACGAGCCATCGGCGTACCGGCGACTTGTGAACGACGCGTTGCCTCTAGCGGCTTTGCTCGCCGCTGCTGCGGTTCGTGTTGCTGCTGCCCTGCTGCACGTCGCGATCCGAATCGCTTCCCAGCGAATCGTCACCGAGGTTGCGATCCGAACCCTGGCTCGAACGAGCGCCTTGCTGCGAGGAGCCGCCAGCCTGCGATTGCTGCCCTCCACCCACGCCCTGGCCCGAACCGCCCGGGGTGTGCTGCTCGCTGCCCTGCTGTCCTTGCTGGCCGGACTGGCTTTGCTGGCCCAGGCCCTGGCCCTGGCTCGGCCCCGACTGGCCTTGTTGACCCCGGCCCTGGTCGGATTGGCTCTGCTGGCCCGAGCCACTGCCCTGACCGATGGATGGCGACTTGTCGTTGCCCTGTTGCTGGTTCATGGTGGTCTCCTGAAGTTGATGGCCTCGCCAGATGGCGAAGACGGCGTCGCGGTTTGACGGAGCGCCGTAACCAGATGTAGCAACCCCCATTCCCGGACGAATGTTCTGGGGCACCGCAGGTCTCTGTCAGGGCCCGATCTTGCCGCCCGTCGCGCCGAAGACCTGACCCGTCGTGAAGCTGTCCTCGTTCGACGCGAGCAGCACATACAGCGACGCCAGCTCGGCCGGCTGCCCCGGACGCCTGGCGGGTGTATCGCCTCCGAAGTTGGGCAGCTTCTCCGGTGGCTGCCCGCCGCTGGGCTGGAGTGGCGTCCAGATCGGCCCGGGCGCGACGGCGTTCACGCGGATGCCGCGCTCGGCGAGCTGTTTGGCCAACGAGCGCGTCAGGTTGAGGATTGCGGCCTTCGTTGCGGCGTAGTCCGCGATCGTCGGCTCCGGATCCCAGGCGTTGATCGAGGAGGTGTTGATGATGGCGGCACCCGCCGGCAGGTGCGCAAGCGCTGCCTTGGTGATCCAGAAGTTGGCGTAGACGTTCGTCTTGAACGTCCAGTCGAAATGCTCCGTCGTGATGTCCTCGAACTGCTTCGTGGCGATCTGCCGCGCCGCGTTGTTGACGAGGATGTCGATCCCGCCGAGCGCCTTGGCCGCGTCCGACACGAGCTTCTTGCAGAAGGCCTCGTCGCGGATGTCGCCGGGCAGCGGCACGGCCTTGCGTCCCGCGGCGCTGATGTAGCGCACGACCTCCTGTGCGTCCGTTTCCTCCTGGGGCAGGTATCCGAAGGCGACGTCAGCACCCTCGCGCGCGAACGCGATCGCGGCTGCACGACCCATGCCGGAGTCGCCGCCGGTGATGAGCGCCTTGCGCCCGGCCAGGCGCCCCGAGCCCACGTAGCTCTGCTCGCCATGGTCGGGCGGCGGGGCCATCTTGCTGGCCAGGCCCGGCCACGGCTGCGTTTGCTGGGCGAACGGCGGCTTGGGATACTTGTCGCGGGGGTCGACCGGGCCGCTCGGGCGCGTCGCCGGCGCACTGGCCTGCGCCGCCGCGGAAGTCGATGCCACCAGCACCGGGACGGCGGCCAGCGTCGCACCGAAGGTGCCCAACGCCTTGCGGCGCGAGGCGGAGGGAAACTGATCGTCGTCGTTCATGTCGGTCTCTCCAGCGCATTGAAGGAGGAACCACTGAAGGCAACTCGCATGCCCCGGCGGGTGGTGGCCTCCTGCGCAGGCCCGCACCCATCCACCGATTCGATCCGCGGCTCGCGACCATGCGCTCGGTTCGCAATCGATGCTGCCGTAAAACTGCGAAGTTGGAGGATTTACACGTGTCGTCCGTCTCACCCAGCGAGCACTCTTTGCTCCATAGTTCGAAGGTGTGCTCCGAAGCCATCGGGCGCGCGTGCGACCCGCCGCGCGCTCGTGTTGACGCGCACCGTGTTGGTCCATCGGATCCGGGCACCCTGTCCGTCGAGGCGACGAACCAGTTCCACGTCCTCGCGGCAGCGCAGCGGCGGGAACCCACCGGCGCGCAGATACGCGGTCGACGACACGCCAAGACTGGCGCCGTGGACGTGGCGATGCTGTTCGGCATCGACATATGTGGCCTCGTAGGTCGCCCGCGCCTCCTGGCTGTAGTCTCCCCAGTCATCGACGCAGACGATGCCGCAGACGGCGTCGTCCGAGGTCTCCAGCTGCCGGGCCAGCCAGTCCGGTGTCACGGCCGAGTCCGCATCGGTGAACGCAAGCCAACGTGCGCCCTTCGCAATCAACGCGCTGGCCCCCGTCGCTCGAGCCACGCCGACGTTCCGGGCCTCGATGGCGATAGCGGTCGCTCCGTGCGCTGAAACCACGCGCTGTGTTCCGTCCCGGCAGGCATCCAGCACGACGACGATCTCCACGCCTTCGCGCCCCAGGGCGGGATGCGCTGCCGCGATCCTCAGCGCATCCAGGCAACGGCCGATCAGCGCCTCCTCGTCGTTGGCAGGAACGACGACGCCGATCATGCGAGGCCCTCGCACTGCGCCACCGATCGGGTGTCGGCCGTCCAGACGTCGAGCAGGAAGTCATCGTCCTCGTGATGGAACGCCGTCCATAGACCGGTGCGGCGGTGGAGTTCGGCGTGTACGTTCTCTGCTCGTTGCAGCATGTCCGGCTCCAGACGGCGCCAGTGGCAAGCCAGGAGGGTCGAAGCGCCCATCAAGGACGACTGGCAGGCCTCCGCCAGCCGGCCCAGCTCGTCGCCGGACAGGTAGTAGCCCAGCTCGCTGACGACGATGAGATCGAAGCGGCCCTCGGGCCAGTCGCGCGGCATGCGCGCCTGTGCGATGCGGATGTTGTCGAACGCGGCGACGCGTCTCCGCGCATGGCGGACGGCGTGCGCGCTGGCGTCGCTCGCGACGACGACGTCACAGCGCTGCGCGAGCGCGGCCGTGGTCTCACCCGCACCGCAACCCGGCTCATAGGCGCGCACGTAGCGCTCATGCGGCAGCGATGCCAGCGTCAACGCGCGCTTGCGCACTTCGTACCAGCGCATGCGGGTGTGCCACGGATCGGCGTCGAGACGGAAGAGCTCGTCGAAGTGGGTCGCGCGCGTCTCGGGGTCCAGCATGCTCACGGCGTGTCTCCTCCGATGAATACTTCGAACGGCCGCATCAGGCGCGCCAAGGCCCAGCCGGGCAGCACCGGCGCCAGCCGCTCGACCGGCGTCTCGACAAGCTGGCTCGTGTGCGCCGCGATCGCGTGTACCTTGCGGTCGCGATCGTCCGCATCGAGCGCAATCCGGCGCATGCGGGCCCAGGGCACACGGGCGTCGCCAGGGGTCGCCCAGTGCCACATCCAGACGGGTACCTCCCACAGCCGGCAGCCGTGTTCTGCCGCCGCTTCGGCTGTGGCTTGGCCGGCCGCTTCGTGGTCGGGATGACCATCGCGGCGCCAAGTGCTCAGCACGGTGTCGCCGGGACGCAGCAGTGCGCGCAACGCCATCGCAAGTGATCGCCGCAGGCTCGCGATGCCGCCGTCCGGCAGGCCCAGCGCGTACGCGGGTGCGCGCACGCCCAGGCGAACGAGGCCTTCCGCTCGTTCGATGTGTCGTTGCAGTGCCAGTGCGCTTGGCGTCCAGATCGTCGAGCCGGGATACGCAGCCTCTCCGTCCGTCACGGCGACGACGTGGACTTCGTAGCCCTCACGCGCCAGCAACGCGAGCGTGCCGCCGCAACCGAGCACTTCGTCGTCCGGATGGGGTGAAACCACGATGACGCGCGATCCGCGTGGCGCGAACTGGTCGACAGCCAGTGTTGCCAATGCGGGCAGCCCGTTCCATCCACGCCAGAGGCACTCGGGCGTCCCTTGGCCGTGGATGCATCGATCGCCCACGGAGTCGACGTCAGGCCCTTCAGCCTCCTGCGTCACAGCGACCATGTCATCTCCACGCCTTGCACCACGAGCGCGCCCAGCGCCGCCAGGTCGCGATCGCCGTGGCACTGGCGCACGAACACCGGCAAGTCGGCTGCCATGCGCGCGAAGGCCGCGTCGCGACATAGCGGCGTGGCTCCCAACGCACGCGTGGCGTGATGCAGAACCTGTTCGCACGCGTCGTCGGCAGCCGCACGCGTGCGTAGCGCCCAGGCCTGAGCGTCGGCGCGCGGATGGGCGTCCACCCAGGCGGCCGCATCCCGCAACAGCGCGGCGTTGGCCGCGAGCACCCGATCCACGGCACCGAGCGCCGCCAGCCGGTGCCAGCCGGGCTTGCCGCCGGCATCCCTGGTCGAACGCCGCAGTGCCTGCGCGATGGCGCATGCCCCGCCGTGCCAGCAGGCTGCAATGCCGATGCCGCCTTGCCAGAAGCCGGCGCGCTCGAGATAGAAACGCACATCACCGACAAGGCGCGCCGGGACGCGGTCGAATCGCACGTCGACGCTGTCGCTGGCTCGCATGCCGGTCGCCTGCCAGTTCGTGCCGTCGAACGTGACGCCCGGTTGATCGAGATCGACGCGAGCGAGAAAAGGACCTTGGCCATCGCTGGCCCATACGGTGAGCAGCGCGGCATCCACATGTCGCGCGCCCGAGCACCATGCCTTCACGCCCGACAGCGTGCACTCGCCTGTTCCCCAAGGCTCGAACTTGACGTGTGCGCCGGGCGACTCGGCGGCCCACATTCCCCAGGTCTTCTCAGGTTCCGGTCGCGGCTGGCCGGCTTCGGCGAGGATGGCCAGCGCATCGGCATGCCCCTCGTAAAGCTTGACCAGGGCGAGGTCGTGCGCCGCGACGGCGGCGAGCGCACGCCAACGATCCAATGTCGAACCGCTGCCTGGCATCGGCAGTGTGGCAAGCCCCTCTCGCGCCAAGTCGCTCAGAAATTCTCCGCGCGCCCCGGCACTGCCGTTCGACGTCAATGAGGTGGCGGCGAGAACCTGGATCAGCCGCGAGGAGCGATCGCATTCACGTTGAGCGAGTTCACTCATGGTACGGCTCGTGCAGAAGGTTCTGGATTGAAGTTCATGTAGCCGCATGTTCAGCAAGTCCGATTCCTGGCCACCGTCACAGGGCCAGTCGCCGACGCCTTCGGCGTATCGAATCACGCATCCCCGCTCGGCCTGGCCTCATCCTTTCCTAGCGACGCGTCGGCCTTGAGGAGTCCACGCAGGTTCATGACGAAGAGGCAGATCTGCAGCGCGACGAGGGCGGGTGCGTGGCTCTGCCATCCCCAGGCAACCCAGAGCCCATTGCTGAGGATGAAGAGCCAGAACCCCGCGCTTCGCCGCCTGCGACGGGTGGACCCGACCAGCCAGGACGCGGCCACCGTGACCGCCATGGCGGGCCATTGCACTGCATCGATGAGATCGTCCATGGTTGGTCGTTGCCGGTCGCGATGGAAATGCATTCAGCAAGTCGGGAGCCCATCCACAGCTTGGGCGCGTTGCTTGCCGTTCCAGCGGGCGCGCGATGCGCACGGTATCGACTTCCGATGACCCCCATTGACGGATCTCTTCATGGACAACACGACTACTCCCACGTCTGCCAATCCTGTGACGGCAGCGCCTGTCACGCCATTTCCCGCCAGCAACGGCGCCGGAAGCGGCGCGCAGAGCGCGGTCACGGCCGACAGCGCCAACGCCGACACCAGTTCGGGCACCCAGGAAACGGGTGGCGCGACACCTGCCGTCGATCGACTCATCAAACAGGCCGCCAGCAGCGCGCATGGCGCCATCGACAGCGTCGCCTCCAAGGTGAGCTCGTTGACCGACGGCCTGCAGCGAAGCGTCTCCAACGCGGGAGACGCGCGCGACGAATGGGTCGAAGCTGCGCGCGATGCCATTCGACAGCACCCATTCGCGACCGTGGCCGGTGCCCTGGTCGTCGGCGCGGCGCTGATCAGCCTCGTTTCGGTGCGCAGGGACTGATCCCGATTCCTTGGTCGCATTCCCAAGCACCGCAGCAGCGCGAGGCTTTGCCGCGTCGGCTCGCGAGGCGTCGCCGTCCACCCTTGCAGGAGGTCATTCGTGCCGAAATCCAAGCAGTCCGCTCCTCCCATTGCCACATCCCTCGGTTCGGCCGGAAGCACCGTGGGTGGCCCCGCGTCCGGGATCGCCGCTGACCCGAAGCTCGCCGCGACGGGACCGTCGATCAGCGCGCTCGCCGCGAAGCAGGCCGGCACGCAGGCCATCGCAGCGACGATGCCCGCCAATCCGCTCAAGCCCATCGATCACGGTCTCGACGCCGGCCATGTCCCCGCCGAAGGCCCGTCGGTCGTACCGCCCTCGGACGCCGTGACCGGCAGCACGCTCAGCGAGATCAACGAGTCTGACAAGGTCGGCAGCGGCGCGCTGGCCGGCCGGAACGCGAATCCGGGGATGCTCGACAACGCCCGCGTCGATTCTGGCGGCCAGGCCATCACCACCAACCAGGGCGTACTGGTGGCGGACAACCAGAACTCGTTGAAGGCCGGCTTGCGCGGACCCACGCTGCTGGAAGACTTCATCCTGCGCGAGAAGATCACGCACTTCGATCACGAGCGCATTCCTGAACGAGTCGTGCACGCGCGCGGCTCGGCGGCACACGGCTATTTCGAATGCGACCGAGCACTTGGCGAGATCACAAAAGCCGCGCCGTTCGCCGAGAGGGGCAAGCGCACGCCGGTCTTTGTGCGCTTCTCGACGGTGGCCGGCGAGCGCGGCTCGACAGACACTGCGCGCGACGTGCGCGGCTTCGCCGTCAAGTTCTATACGGATGAAGGCAACTGGGACCTCGTCGGCAACAACATCCCGGTGTTCTTCATCCAGGACGCGATGAAGTTCCCCGACCTGATCCACGCCGCCAAGCCCGAGCCGCACCACGCGATGCCGCAGGCGGCCACCGCGCACGACACGTTCTGGGACTTCGTCTCGCTGTCGCCGGAAACGACGCACATGCTGATGTGGGCGATGTCCGACCGCGCGATCCCGCGCAGCTACCGCATGATGCAGGGCTTCGGCGTGCATACCTTCCGGCTCATCAACGCGGCGGGCGAATCGCGCTTCGTGAAGTTCCACTGGACGCCCTCCGCGGGGACGAACTCCCTTGTCTGGGACGAGGCCGTGAAGCTGTCGGGCTGCGACTCGGATTTCCACCGACGCGACCTGTGGGAAGCGATCGAGTCCGGCAACTATCCCGAGTGGACGCTGGGTCTCCAGGTCTTCACCGAGGAGCAGGCCGCCGCCTTCTCTTTCGACGTCCTCGATCCGACCAAGCTCGTACCCGAAGAACTGGTGCCGGTGGTTCCGGTCGGGCGTCTGGTGCTCGACCGCAATCCAGACAACTTCTTCGCCGAGACCGAGCAGGTGGCGTTCTGCACCGCGCATGTCGTGCCAGGCGTCGACTTCACGAACGACCCGCTGCTGCAGGGCCGGATCCATTCGTACGTGGACACCCAGATCACCCGGCTAGGCGGCCCGAACTTCCACGAGATCCCGATCAATGCGCCGTTGGCCCAGGTACACAACAATCAGCGCGACGGCATGCATCGTCGGACCATTCCCCGCGGCCGCGTGAGCTACGAGCCCAACTCGCTAGGCGGCGGCTGTCCGTTCCAGGCCGGTGCGCGCGGCTTCGTGTCGGTCCCCGAGCCGGTGGCCGAGGACAAGGTGCGCGGCAAGCCCGAGAAGTTCGCCGACCACTTCTCGCAGGCCACGCTGTTCTTCAACAGCCAGACCGATGTCGAGATGAACCACATCGTCGCCGCCTTCCGCTTCGAGCTCACGCGCGTGCAAACGCCCGCGGTGCGCCAGCGCGTCGTCAGCCTGCTGCGCAACGTCGATGAGACCCTTGCAGCGCGGGTGGCCGATGGCCTGGGCATGGAGCTTCCGCCGCCGCAGCAACGCGCGCTGGAACCGCCAGTGACGTCGGAAGTCGCCGCCTCAGCCCCGTTGTCGCTGTTCAATTTCCCGGGCGATGGCTCCATCGCGGGGCGCCGCGTCGCGCTCATCGTGGCCGACGGCGCGGACGGGCCAGCGCTGCAGTCAGTCTACGACACGCTGATCGGCGCCGGCGCCGCCCCGCGATACGTCGGCGCCAAGCTCGGCAAGGTCAAGGCCAAGGGCGGCGCAGCCATCGAGATCGAGGCCACGTTGGAGACGATGCCCTCGCCCATGTGGGACGCCGTCGTCGTCGACGGGTCGGCCGAGGCACTCGCCAAGGTCGGGCCGGCGGTCGAGTTCGTGAAGGAGCAGTTTCGCCACTGCAAGACAATCTTGATGCTGGGCTCGGCTCCCGGCTTGCTCGCCGCCGCAGGCGTCGATGATCCCTCCGACGCAGGCTTCATCGATGCGGCAAGCCAAGGGCTCTCCGCCAAGAACGCGGTCGACACATTCGCGAAGGCGCTTGCGCGCCATAAGCACTACCAACGCGAGACGGACCCTTCGCCGGTCTGAGGTGACGACTGGCATCCGATTTGCTGGGCCGTCCTATCCGTCACTCCAAGGAGACACCATGTCCGACGACATGAAGAATCGCGGTCCACAGGATCGCGCACGCATCAACATGAACGAAGAGCACGAAGTCCGCTACTGGACGAAAGCGCTTGGCGTGAGCAAGGAGCAACTCGCCGCGGCCGTCCAGGCCGTCGGCGTGAGCGCAGACAGGGTGCGCGCTCATCTCGGCAAGAAGTAGGTGGGGCCTGTCATGAACGATCCACAACGTCGCCCAGACGACCATCCGCGCCGCGCCGAACCACTGCAGCCGGACAAACCTGGCAACGGCCTGCAGTCGCAGCCGGAAGACGACGGTACGGCCAAGCGCGAATCGCTGCGCAAGGCCAAGGAGCAGGAAGGCACTGCGGTCGACAACGCTCGCAAGGGGTATGACTGAAGGCATCGCGGCGTTGCCCACCTACGATGCCAAGGGCCTGCTGCTGGCCGTCATCGAGGCGCCGCGCGGCAGCGCGAACAAGCTGAAGTTCGATCCCGCGACCGGCGTCTTCTTCCTGCACAAGGTGTTGCCCCCGGGCTGCGTCTTCCCGTTCGACTTCGGATTGGTACCTGCCACGCTGGGCGCCGACGGCGATCCTCTGGACGTTCTGGTCCTGATGGACGAGCCCACGCATCCCGGCGTCGTCGTGCCCTGCCGACTGCTGGGCGTCATCGAGGCCGTGCAGCGCGAGGCGCACGACACGCGCGGCACCCGCGCACAGCGCAACGACCGGCTGATCGCCGTCGCGGACAGGACGCATCGCTTCGCGACCTGCCGTTCCCTGCGCGACATCGGCGCCCCGCTGCTCGACGAGGTCGAGGCTTTCTTCATCTTCTACAACGAGCGCTTCGCCAAAAGGTTCACGCCGACGCGGCGCGCCGGCGTCGCCGTGGCACGCGCCCTCGTCGCGCAAGGCCGGGCTGCGTTCGCGGCGCAGCGTTGATCAGCCGCCATCGCGCTCCATCTCGACGGTGATGACGCCGTCGCGCTCGAGCACCGCGCGCCGGAGTGGCCGCCGCTCGTCACCGGCCTTCTTGCGCACCGACTCGTCGAGATCGCGTTGCGTGATCAGCGCCTTGCGCATCTCTTCCTCGTCGCGCCGTCCATCGCGCACGAGTTCGCGCTTGTCGCCGCTGACCAAGGTTTCGAAGCGCGGCCAGCGCAGGCTCGCCATCGCCGCAAGCCGGTGCAGCAGCACGATGACTCCGCCGGCCGCCATGGTCGGCCAGAACGGCGAGGCGCCGACAACGGCGCGGCTGAGCACCGCGCCGAGCAGTACGGTGGTGCAGGCGTCGAAGGAACGGCGCTGGCCGAACGAGCGGCGGCCCGAGACGCGGAGCATCGCCAGCGCCAGCACGAAGACGACGGCGGATCGCATCGCCATCTGCAGCGCGTCGAGTTTCTCGCCGTCGCCAAACAGGATCTGGACGATGTCGCGCATGGCCGTCATTCCTTGCGACGCGGATTCGTGCGCAGCCGAAGCGCGCTGCCGGGCGATGTCTTGATATCCAGCACGTCGCGCAAGTGATCCACGGCGCGGCGGTTGCGATCGGGCGTCAGCGACGCAATGCAGTCGGACGGCACGACGACGTCGAAGTCGCGCATGCGCGCGTCCGCGGCGGTGTTCAGGACGCACTGGTCGCCCGCCACGCCGGAGATGATCAACCGCTTTGCACGCAGATGGTCGAGCAGGACTTCCAGCGGCGTCGCAAAGAATGCCGAATGCTTGGGCTTGAGCACGAAGTAGTCGGAATCGCCGGGCTGCAGTTGCCGCGTGATCTCCGCGCCGATGCTCTCCGAGCCGAGCGACTCGCTGACGACGAACTTGAAGTCCGAGCGCCATTGGCCGCTGTTGTCGTTGGCGTAGATCACGGGTACGTGGGCCTCGACGCAACGGCGCTTGAGCCTCGCGATGCACGGCGCCGCGCGCGCGGCCTGGAGCTGCAGCGCCGGGCCGTCCGGGAAGGTCCAGCAACTGACCATGTCCAGAATCACGAGCACGGTGTCGTGGGCTCCGTCATGTTCGATGAGGCCGGCACGTTGCGGGCGCCGACGCGGCGAAGGTGGTGTCTGCATGGGATGAAGCTGTTCGAGAGGCGTTCATGGCCGAGCAACCCATGTGCCCTGACCAGGCGATCAGGCAACGCCGAGGCACGCTCCCTGCCAATGGACGGCCAAGTGCCCGCGTGTGCGACGGCACTGTCTATGAAGACCCCGGGTGCGATGATCTCTAGGGATGGAGATGCTGCCGGAGAGCCTTGTCGGACGACGGCGTCAGCCAGCGAAGAACGACCGCCACCGCGGCAGCGGCATAGACCATGCCGCCAAACATCCACATGATGAGCGCGCCGATCTGTTGGTCCTCCAGAGCCGTCAGGCCCCACGGCGGCGGTTCCTCCGCGGCGTACCAGGGCTCCGGAGCAAATGTGAGAAGCAAGCCGAGGGCGTTCATCTGCAGCATGGTCGTCACCAACAGCGCCAGTGCAGTGCCCTGATGGTTCCGGCGCCGGCTGCCGAAGACCGCCCACCAGAACAGCAGTGCAGACAGGAAGAACGAGGCGTGCTGCAGCGCGTGGATCGATTCGTCACCGAGCGCAGCCAGGAAGAATGCCGGCACGTGCCACAGCCAGAGCGCCGCGGCGTGCAGCCACCACGCGCGCACGGGCGCTGCCAGCCAACGCCACCCGACGGCGACAGCCGCAAGCGCCTGGACACCATGCCGACGAAGCGCCCATGCCCAGGCTTCGTAGGTCCTGGACGCAGCCAGCAAGGGTGCAGCCACGATCATCAGCATCTCGTGTTGCCCCATGTGGACGGCGAAGGAGCGGTCGGCCAAGGCATCGACGGGCGAATAGAGCGCGACGACCAACGTGCACCATCCGGCCACGAACGCCAATGCCTCCCGAACACGGATGCCCCGTCCGACACCGGCGCGGCGCCAAAGGCCCGCAACACCGGCGACGTATCCGGACACGCTGACGATCATCAAGACATCGACCAGCACCTCCAGCCCGACCGAACGCGAGTGGCCGCCGCCGACGTGGTGGGCCAGGGCAATTCCCGGCAGCGTCGCCAGCACCCCGGCGGTCACCGCACGCATGGTGCAATCAACCAGGTCGGCAGGGACATCGCCGCGATGACGAGCGTGGACAGCGCGGCAGAGCCGAACGCAAGGGCCGCCAGGAACGACTCGCGCTCACCCTCGCCTGCGCGTCGCGTCCGGCTGACTTTCCAATGCCGCCAGGCGGCCGGCATGGTCGCGGCCGCAGCGAAGAAGAATGCGACATGGACAACATGCACGATGATGGGCTCGCCTCTTGCACAAGCCCACCCGACAATCGCGAACGCCACCACCTGATCGGCCAGCGCCAGGGCGGGAGCAAGTAGCAGAGCCGGCCAGATTCGCATCACCCTGCCCCGTCAGAACCGCGGGGCCCAATAGACGACGGCGTAGATCGGGATCCACGTCACGACGATGAAGATCCAGTAGCCGCAATTCTCGGCGATGTCGACGTAGCGCTTGCCCTCCAGCGGCTTCTTGAACATCACCGCCGTCAGCACCATCGTGTCGACGACATCCGTCACGAGGTTGAAGGTATGCAGTCCCATCAACATCCAGATGACCGACCCGTAGGCGCTGTCGTCCCAGCGCACGTTCAGCACGGTGAATTCCATGGCCCGGACGCCGCACAGCGCCAAGCCGCAAAACGAGCCCAGCACGAGCGTCAGTCGCACCGTGGCCAGGTCCTGGTCGATCGCGGCGCGATCCGCGAACCAGTTCGGGATGGCGCTCGCGAGGATGATCCCGAGATTGATCGTTCCCCACGACAGGTCGGGCGCCGCGCCGCCTGCCGGCCATGTCCCGGACAGGCTGCGAAGGTAGAAGTAGACGACGATCATGAAGCCGAACGCCGTGCCTTCGATGGCACACATAGCGACGGTGCCCCACCACATCAGGCTGCGCGTCCCGAAGCCGTAGCTCGGCAATCCGGACACGTCGAGCGCATCGCCACGCTGCACGGCGGGCGTGCTCGCCGGTGTCGCCTCGCGCCGGGCGGCATGCGTCATGGCCGCTTCTCCACTTCCAGTTCGGCGCTGGTTTCGTCCTTCGTCGGCCAGTACCAGGCAATGAACGCAATCGTCGGGGGGATCAGCCCGATCAACATGCCCTTGTTGGAGAAGATCGACCAGACGAGCCAGAAGCCGACCGCGAAGGCCGCGACGATCGGCCAGGCGCTCGGGCTGGGATAGACGTAGCGGACGTCCGGCAGCGCGTCGAGCACCGTGGTCACGAGTCCCTCGCGCAGCTTCGTCGACAAGCCGGTCACGTAGCGGGCGCCGGTGGTCGGCGGGAGCCAGAGCGGCTCGCGCGATGAGACGACGGGTATGCGCTCGAAGTTGAACGACGGTGGCGGGGAGGAGGTCGCCCACTCGAGCGTGGGCGCCCCCCAGGGATCGTCCTCTGCCGAGCGACCTTTCCAGAGCGCACGCACGATGATGAAAACGAACAGGAACATGCTCACGTCCTCGATCACGGCGCCCACCCACGAGACGACGTTCAGCGTTCCCCATCCGGTATCGGCGGTGTAGGTATAGATCCGGCGCGGCATGCCGTGGAGCCCGAGCACATGCAGGGGGAAGAAGGTCAGGTTGAAGCCGATGGACAGCAACCAGAAATGCCACTGGCCCAGGCGCTCGTCGAGGATCCGCCCGTAGACCTTGGGGAACCAGTAGTACACCGCACCGAAGAGCGGATACAACGCGCCTCCGATCAGCACGTAGTGCAGGTGGGCGACGACGAAGTAGGTATCGTGCACCTGCAGGTCCAGCGGCACCGAGCCGAGCATGATCCCCGTCAGGCCGCCGACGAGGAGGGTCGCGAAGAAGCCGACGATGAACAACATCGGCGTCCTCATCACGAGGCGCCCGCCGGCGATCGTGGCGATCCAGCAGAACAACTGGACTGCGGACGGGATGGCGATCATGAAGCTCATCGCGGTGAAGAAGCTCTTGCCAAGCTCGGGCAGGTTGGTGGCATACATGTGATGCACCCAGAGTCCGAAGGACAGGAATCCCGTCGAGATGAGGGACAGAACGATCGCGCGGTGTCCGAACATCGGTCGACGCGCGAAGGTCGGGATGATGGCGGAGATCATTCCGAGGGCCGGCACGAAGATGAAGTAGACCTCGGGATGCCCGAAGTACCAGAACATGTGCTGCCACAGCAACGCGTCGCCGCCTTCTGCGGGATTGAAGAAGTGCGTGCCGGCCATCCGGTCGAACTGCACCAGGTTCGCGCCCAGCATGACGGTTGGCATCGCGAAGATGATCATGATGGAGCTCACCAGCGTCGCCCACACGAACAGCGGCATGCGCAGCAGCGACATGCCCGGCGCGCGCATCTTCAGCGTGGTCGTCACCAGGTCGACCGCGATCATCAGGCCCATCGCCTCGGTGAAGTTGACCAGCACGTTCCAGAAGTCGGAACGCTTTCCGAAGCCGTATTCGGGGCCAGCCAACGGCACGTAGGAGAACCAGCCGGCGTCCGCGCCGGTGCCGCCCGCGAATCCTGCGAACAGCGTGAGTCCGCCGATGAGGTAGATCCAGTACGCGCACGCGCTCATGCGCGGGAAGGCCGTGTTGCGCGTGCCGATCATGAGTGGCACGAAATAGAGCGCGACGCCCTGCATCACGGGAACGGCGAACAGGAACATCATCGTCGTGCCGTGCATCGTGAAGACCTGGTTGTACAAGTCCGGTCCGACCAGGGTCTTCCCCGGCGCGGAGAGCTGGTGCCGCATGAGGCCGCCCAACACGCCGCCGGCAAAGAAGAACACGAGCGCCGTGACGATGAAGCGTCGGGCGATCGCCTTGTGATCCAGTGTGCAGATCCAGCCCTTGAGCGTCGGGGGATCGCTCCAGGCCCGGACGAGCTCGGCATGGGCGGCCGCGTCGAGTCCAGGTAACGGGTCGGCCATGCGTGCCTCGCTCAGGTCAGGGTTTCGAGGTAGGCAACCAGCGCGGCCAAGTCGGCTGGAGGCAGGAAGTGCGAGGGCATGTTGGCCCCGGGCTTGAGCTTTTGTGGGTCCTCGATCCAGCGCGAGAGCGCCTGGGGAGTGTTCGCGATGCTGCCTGCGCCGATGTGGGCGCGACTGGCAAAGTGCGTCAGATCCGGCCCCCGGCGGCCCTGGGCGCTCGTGCCTTGCACGGCATGGCAAAGCATGCAGCTGCCAGTGAGAAACAATTCGCGTCCGCGCAAGGCATCGGCGCTTTGGGGTTCGGGCGCGGACATGCGTTCGTGTTGTTCCCACGTCGCGTAGCGATCGGGCGGCAACGCGACGACGTCATAAGCCATGAATGTGTGCTGCAGCCCGCAGTACTCTGCGCAGCGGCCGACGAAGCGGCCCGCACGATCGGCCCGGAACTCGACCGTTGTGGTCCGACCTGGTATGAGATCTTTCTTTCCATGCAGGTTCGGCACCCAGAAGCTGTGGATGACGTCGTCGGCCTCCAGCGTGACCACGACCGGACGACCCACCGGGATGACCAGTTCGTTTGCGGTGGTGAACACGTGATCCGCTCGAACGTCTTCGTAGACGACTTCCCACCACCACTGGTGGGCCGTGACGCGGATTGCCAACGCATCGGCCCTCGACAGGCGCGCCAGCGCACGATCGGTCAGGACGCTGACTTCGAGCAGGCCCACCAGGAGTGCGGACGACAGCAGCGTGGCGCTGCCGACCAGGACGCGAAGGGCGCGGTCCTTGCTGCCGCGCATGTTTCCCGATGCCCCAGCGGCCCGGTGTGACCGCCAGAGCGCCCAGCCAAGCGCAGCCATCACGCCGATGAACACAGCCACGCAAAGCCACATGCTGATCCACCAGAGTCGGGCGATCCAGGCTGCCTGAGGGCCGGCGGCGTCGAGTGCGTCGCTCATCACCGCTTGTCCTCGGGACGAGTCGGTTCGCGCAGATCTTCGGGCTCCCCGCCGGACAGGCTGTCACTGCGATTGGTCGCGGCGTCGCTCGGCGCGAGCCCTGACAGCGAGCGCACATAGGCGACGATTTGCCAGGCCTGTTCCTCCGGAATGCGCCCTCGGAAGGCCGGCATGCCGTTCGGGCGACCATCCATCAGCGTGGTGAAGATGTCCCCGGGCGTCTTGCCGTAGACCCAGCTCGCATCCATGAGGGCGGGCCCCATTCCGCCGCCGCCCTGCGCATGGCAGCCGATGCAGTTGAACCAGCGGTAGTAGCGCTTGCCTTGAGCGAGCGTATAGGCCGTACGTTCGTCGTAACCGCCCGCAGCTGCGCGTTCGACCATCCCCCGCCCTTGCGGGCCCACGGTGAATGGTACGAGCGCGCCGGCCCGCGAGCGCGCGTCGGGCGCGATGGGCGCCTTGTCGAATCGCCGGGCCTCGCGCTCGCATCCCGGCACGGTCAGCACCAGGGCTGCAAGTGCGGCTGCGCCGCGGGCCCTACGGGAGACGGAAGACATAGAGCATCCCGCCTCGTGACGTCGCCGCCGGCAAGTCCTTCATCGCCGCGACGAAGCCGCGAGCAGCCGTGCCGTCGCGCGCGTCGAGGTCGTTGGAAACGATCAGGCCCGCCCATCCGCCGACTCCCGCCAGGATGGCGATGTACTGGTGTCCGTCCCCACCCGTGAAGGAGACCGGCTGGCCCACGATGCCGGAGACGGTCCTGAACTTCCAAAGCTCCTGCCCGTTGCGCGCGTCCACCGCCTTGAACCAGCCATCCATCGTTCCGTAGAACACGAGGTCGCCGGCCGTCGCAAGCGCGCCGCTCCAGACGGGAAAGGGTTCGGTGACCGTCCACGTCTTTCGGCGTGCAACGGGATCCCAGGCTGTCAACTCGCCACGCCGGACGCCCACCGGTGCATGCATCTTGGTTTCCGCCCCGAGGTAGGGGGTACCGCTGATATGGCTGACCTCGAAGAGGGTTGCGTCCTCACACAGGTTCTGGTGCGGCAGGTACAGCAGGCGAGTCCGGGGCGACCAGGCACTGGGCTGCCAGTTCTTGGCGCCGGCCGCTCCCGGGCAGATCTCCCGCACGACCCGGTCGATGGCGGGTTCCTTGCTCGCCTCGTAACGCAGGACGCCCGTCTTCGGCTCGACGCCGTGAGAGGTGGTGACGAGGACGAATGGATCGGAGGACAGCACCTCGCCCGTCGCACGGTCCATCACATAGACATAGCCGTTGTTGTCCGGATGGAGCAGAACCTGGCGCGTTCTTCCGCCAATGGGCAAGTCGACCAGCACGCTCTCGTTGCTGCCGTCGTACCCGTGCCGGTCATGCGCACTGGTCTGGTACGCCCAAGTCGCGTCCCCTGAATCCGGACGACGGGCGAAGATCGCGCTCGTCCATTTGTTGTCGCCCGGTCGCTGCACGGGATTGCGAGGCGCCGGGCTGCCGGTGCCGTGATAGAGGAGATCCAGTTGGGGGTCATAGGAGAGCCATCCGCCGACTGTCCCGCCGCCAATCTTCCAGGCCTCCGGCGGCCAGGTCGTGACGCCAAGGTCGGCCCCCCGATCGCCAGCGTAGAAAGGCGAGAATTCGCCGCCGATCCGGACCTGCGAATCCGGGCCGGTGCTGTACGCGCGCCAGCGCTCCGTCCCCGTCGCAACGTCGAAGGCGGCGATGAAGCCTCGGACGCCAAACTCGCCGCCGTCGTTGCCGACCAGCACCTTGTCCCGGATGACCACCGGCGCCATCGTCATCGACTGGCCGACCGAGAACTCGCCAAGGCGCTTGCGCCAGATTTCCTTGCCCGTCGCGGCGTCCAGGGCCAGCACCTGGTTGTCCAGTGTGCAGAAGAACAGGCGCCCGTCGGCATAGACCGCTCCGCGGTTGACGACGTCGCAACATGCAACACCACGCGCCCCGGGATCCGGCTTGGGATCGAAGCTCCAGCGAAGCTTGTGATCGAGGCTGGACAAGTCGAATGCAAGGATACGGTTCGGAAAGCCCGTGACGACGAACATCGTCCGGTCGGCCACGATCGGCGCGGCTTCTTCACCTTTGTCCGTCGACGTCGAGAACGTCCAAGCGGGCTGCAACCTGGCCACGTTGGACACGGTGATCTCCGCCAGCGGGCTGTAGCGCGTGTTCGCGGCGTCGTGCGCCGCCATCGGCCAGTCGCCGGGAGCCGCCCCGATTGGCGACGCCAACGTGACCGCGCAGGCGACTGCGACCAGGCGTCGAACCCTGCGCGCGATCTGGAGGGGAGCGAACACTCTGCACCCAGCATGTGAAAAAAATGCGGTCCACCGGCAAAATTCGTGCCGCTGACGCACCCCGGCGGGGGACGGCTCGTCACTCTGCGGTCGGTGGTCGCGGGACCTCGCACCCATCGTGAACGGGTACTGATCAGCTCGGCGTCAGCCGCCTGGAAGGGGTGCGCCCCTGCTCGGCGGGGCACCCAGCTTGCTGGTCGCGGTGCTTGACTTGCCGTGTTCGCGTGAGCCACGCGGGCGCCGGCCGACCTTCCGGAAGGAGCCAGGATATGGTTGGACAGGACAGGGGATGCCATCTGCCAATGACGCGTCGCGACCTGCTGCTGGCCAGCGCGTCGTCGACGGTGGCCGCAGCGGGCGTGGGGGCAGCGCCCTCCACTTCGGCGCCCGCAGCGCGCGCGGTCAATGTGCCCACCGCGCAAGTGACGCTGGTCGTCAACGGCCAGACGCACACGCTGGCGCTGGACACGCGCACCACGCTGCTCGACGCACTGCGCGAGCTCTTGCAGCTGACCGGCCCGAAGAAGGGTTGCGACCACGGGCAGTGCGGAGCCTGCACGGTGATCCTCGACGGCCGGCGCATCAACTCGTGCCTTACGCTGGCGGTGATGCACCCCGGCGCGAAGGTCACCACCATCGAAGGCCTGGGCACACCCGCGCATCTGCATCCACTGCAGGACGCGTTCATCAAGCACGACGGCTACCAGTGCGGCTACTGCACCCCCGGGCAAATCTGCTCGGCGGTCGGCATGCTGGATGAGCTCGCTCAGGGCATTCCCAGCCACGTCAGCGCCGATCTCGCCGGCAAGCCGTTGCTGTCGATCGATGAATTGCGCGAGCGCATGAGTGGCAACATCTGCCGTTGCGGCGCGTACTCCAACATCGTCGAGGCGATTGCCGAGGTCGCCGGTGGAGGTGTCGCATGAAGCCATTCACCTACGAGCGCGCGACGACGCCAGCAGAGGCTGCGGCCGCTGTCGCGAGGCAGGCCGGCGCGAAGTTCATCGCGGGCGGCACGAACCTGCTGGACCTCATGAAGCTGCAGATCGAGACGCCGTCGCACCTGGTCGACGTCAACGCGCTCGGACTCGACAAGATCGAGCCGACCGCGGACGGCGGCCTGCGCATCGGCGCACTGGTGCGCAACACCGACCTGGCCGCCGACGAGCGCGTGCGGCGCGACTACGCCGTCCTGTCGCGCGGGTTGCTGGCGGGCGCCTCCGGCCAGCTGCGCAACAAGGCGACGACGGCAGGCAACCTGCTGCAACGCACGCGCTGCCCCTATTTCTACGACACCAACCAGGCCTGCAACAAGCGCCAGCCCGGCAGCGGCTGCAGCGCGATCGGCGCCTACAGCCGCCAGCTCGCGGTCATCGGTACGAGCCCGGCGTGCATCGCGACGTATCCCGGCGACATGGCCGTCGCGATGCGGGTGCTCGACGCCTCGATCGAGACGGTACGGCCGGACGGCCGCGTCCGCACGATCCCGATCGCCGACTTCCACAAGTTGCCCGAAGGCACGCCGCACGTCGAGAACGCATTGGAGCCGGGCGAGCTGATCACCGCGGTCACCCTTCCGAAGCCGATGGGCGGGATGCATGTCTATCGCAAGGTGCGGGATCGCGCGTCGTATGCGTTCGCCCTTGTCTCGGTCGCCGCGATCGTGCAGAAGGACGGCAGCGGGCGTGTCGCGCTGGGCGGCGTCGCGCCCAAGCCCTGGCGCAGCGCCGATGCCGAGGCCGAACTGCCGCGCGGCGCGAAGGCCGTGGCCGGCAGGCTGCTGGCCGATGCGCAACCGACCGCGGAGAACGCGTTCAAGCTGACGCTGGCGGAGCGCACGCTCGCAGCGGTGTTGTCGCAAGCGAGGGCCTGAGCCATGAAGTTCGACACGCCTGCCACCACCAATCCGATCGACCAGTTGCGCGTCGTCGGCAAGCCCACCGCGCGCATCGACGGTGGCCTCAAGACGACCGGCACCGCGCCCTACGCGTACGAGCGCCACGACGCCGTGAAGAATCCGGCCTACGGCGTGATCGTCGGCAGCGCGATCGCGAAGGGCCGCATCGTCTCGATGGAGTTGCGCGCCGCCAAGGCCGCGCCCGGGGTGCTGGCGATCGTCACATCGCGCAACGCCGGCAAGATCGGCAAGGGCGACAAGAACACCGCGAAGCTGCTCGGCGGCCCCGAGATCGAGCACTATCACCAGGCGGTCGCCATCGTCGTCGCCGAGACCTTCGAGCAGGCGCGTGACGCCGCGATGTTGCTGAAGATCGACTACGAGAAGCAGGACGGACGCTTCGACCTCGCGGCGGCCAAGGACGGGGCGCCACTGACGAAGAAGACCGACCAGACGGGGCCGCCCCTGAGCAAGGTGGGTGACTTCGACGCGGCCTTCGCCGCCGCGCCGGTGCAGGTCGACGCCACTTACACGACGCCGGACCAGTCGCATTCCATGATGGAGCCGCATGCGTCGATCGCCGCCTGGCAAGGCGAGCACCTCACGCTCTGGACCTCCAACCAGATGATCGCGTGGGGCGTCGGCGACGTCGCAAAGACGCTGGGCATCCCGAAGAAGAACGTGCGCCTGGTCTCGCCGTTCATCGGCGGCGGCTTCGGCGGCAAGCTGTTCGTGCGTTCCGACGAGTTGATGGCCGCGCTCGGCGCGCAGGCGGCCGGCCGGCCGGTCAAGGTGGCGCTGGCGCGTCCGATGATCCCCAACAACACGACGCATCGGCCCGCGACGATCCAGCGCATCCGCATCGGCGTCGGCACGGACGGCCGCATCACGGCCATCGCGCACGAGAGCTGGTCCGGCGACCTGCCCGGCGGCCAGCCGGAGACTGCCGTCAACCAGACGCGCCTGCTCTATGCCGGCGCGAACCGGCTGTCGTCGATGCGCCTGGCCGAACTCGATTTGCCCGAGGGCAACGCCATGCGCGCGCCCGGCGAGGCATCCGGCATGATGGCCCTCGAGATCGCGATCGACGAGGCCGCCGAGAAAGCCGGCATCGATCCGGTGGAATTCCGCATCCTCAACGACACGCAGGTCGACCCCGAGAAGCCCGGACGGCCGTTCTCGCAGCGGCAGCTGGTCAAATGCCTGCGGTTGGGAGCGGGGCATTTCGGCTGGAACAAGCGCAATCCGAAGCCGGGGCAGGTGCGCGACGGCCAGTGGCTGGTCGGCCTCGGCATGGCCGCGGCGTTTCGCAACAACCTGTTGATGAAGTCGGCGGCTCGCGTGAAGCTGGATCGCCAGGGCATCGTGACGGTCGAGACCGACATGACCGATATCGGCACGGGCAGCTACACGATCATCGCGCAGACCGCCGCCGAGACCATGGGCGTGACGCTGGATCGCGTCGTCGTGCGCCTGGGTGACTCGAACTTCCCGGTGTCCTCGGGTTCCGGCGGCCAGTTCGGTGCGAACAACTCGACGTCGGGCGTCTATGCCGCCTGCATGAAGCTGCGCGAGGCGGTCGCTAAGAAGGCGGGCATCGCGCCCGCGGATGCGCGCTTCGCGGACGGGCGTGTGAGCGCGGGATCGCGCGCGATGTCGCTCGCCGATGCGGCCGGTACGAGCGGCCTGGTGGCCGAGGATGGCATCGAATACGGCAAGCTCGACAAGACATACCAGCAGTCGACATTCGGAAGCCACTTTGTCGAGGTGGCGGTCGACGCCGCCACCGGCGAGATCCGCGTGCGCCGGATGCTGGCCGTCTGCGCTGCCGGCCGCATCCTCAATCCATTGTCGGCACGCAGCCAGGTGATCGGCGCCATGACGATGGGCGTGGGCGCCGCGCTGATGGAGGAGCTCGTCGTGGACAAGCGGGTCGGCTTCTTCGTCAACCACGACCTGGCGGCGTACGAGGTACCGGTGCATGCAGACATCCCGCACCAGGAGGTGATCTTCCTCGACGAGACGGATCCGGTCTCCTCGCCCATGAAGGCCAAGGGCGTCGGCGAGCTGGGTCTATGCGGCGTCGCCGCGGCGGTGGCCAACGCGGTCTACAACGCGACCGGGGTGCGGGTCCGCCACTATCCGATCACGCTCGACAAGTTATTGGACAAGCTGCCGCGGAGCATTTGATCGCCCAGCCAGGGCAACGGTGCGCTGTGATGCACCCTCGTCGGCCGTCGCCCATGACCGGCAAGCATCGCCAGAGGCCTGGGAGAGCACCAGGCCGTTCGACTTAGTGTTAACAGGCCCTAGCTGAAGGCGAACGCCCGCAGCGAGGTCGCAAGGAATCAGTGGTGGCGCACGCCGGGATGACAGCTCCGTGCGCCGACACTCATCTTGCGCGGGAAATGGGATCGCTGATCGACTGATGCCGATGCCCAATGGTTGTTTGCCGCCTTGAAGCGCGAGCCCACCCAACGGCACGTGCCGCTCTCGCGCGGCTCACATGTCATGCACCAGGAAGCGAGCCGCTTCGCGCTCTGTCACGAGGTGGAGGCCTTTCTGCAAGGAGATTTGGAACCTCCCGATGGACGATAGCGGGTGCCGACTACTGTGACGGGGCATCGCCGCCGGGTCCATCCACATGGCTTCCCAGACATGACCATCGGGATCCGCCAGGTTCCGGTTGTACATGAAACCCAGATCCTGCACGGGATTGACGTCGGCAGTGCCGCCCCGCTCGGCCGCTGCATCGTTCATCAGGTCCACGGCCTTCTTGCTGTCGCAACTCACAGCCAGCATCACCTCGCTCGTACCGACGGGAGGAAGCGGACGGCTGGTGAAACTGCGCCACTTCGCATGTGTGAGTAGCATCACGGAGATGGTCTCGCTCCACACCATGCAGGCCGCGGTCTCGTCACTGAATTGCGGGTTGTTGGTGAAGCCTAACGCCTCGTAGAAGGCCTTGGATTGCGGAAGATCGGCCACGGGCAGGTTCACGAAAATCGACTTGTGCATCATGGTCTCCAAAAGTTGCGGCAAAGCCCTGCGCTTGCCAGGTTGAAAAATTGCAAAGCGCTCCGTCAACCGATCGATGGCTCAAGCCACTTCGTTGCGAATCGATCCGACAGGTGGATGTCGACCTGGCGCAGCGGCCCTTCGCCGCTGTTGAAGAATCGATGCTGTCCTGCGTGGATGATCACGACGTCTCCGGCCTGCGCGACGATCTCGCGGTCCCCGATCACGCATGTGACCTGCCCCTGCTGGACCGCGATCACCTCGGGATAGTCGTGGACGTGGGCTGCAGGACCTTCGCCCGGCGCCGCGTTGACATTCAAGATCGACAGGGCAAGTCTGTGGTCGGCGCCGCTCAGTTCGGTTGCGAGCCGGCCGGAGACCATCGACTGACGCCTGACAACATTCGGCCCGTCTCCGTCCGATGGAGGTGGAACGCGCGAGGCCGGCGGCAACAAGGGGTGCGCGGATTTCATCTGCTTCCTCGATCAATCGGTGCTGCGATGAGCGCATCCTAGTGTTCAAATGGCCGCACTGAAATAGCCAGAATCGCACTGCACATGTCCAAGAATGAACAGCATCTGGCGTGGGTGGAGCCTCGAACTAAGTGTCAAGTTTCTCAACTTAGTGTCGAATTTCGCAAGCCACTTTCCGCACGGACTTCGTGTCAAATCGGTTGGACTTGGGCCTCCGGCCGCGACCGCAGCAGATAGTCCTGGCGGGGTCGCTTGCTGCGAGCCGGCCTGAAGAAGAGGTGACGCGCGAGTGGAAGGTTTCGCGAGGAAGTCGCGGAGCGGTGTGTTGGGCAGGCCGGGGACGCACACGTCACCGGATCGAGTGTTCCCGACTCGTTTGGGCGTGGGTCTGGGGTGGCGCTGGCTTAGGCGACGGCTCGGCAGCGGGCGCTGAGGTACGGGCCGATGAGGCCGATGAGCGTCGCCTCTGCGTCACCGTGGACGGGGCCAACGCTGAGCAGGAGTAAGGGGTCGTCATCGACCCGTCCCACTACCATCTCGGCGTGGCTCGCGAGCAGGAACGGGACAATGGGCTTGAGGGTGACGTACACGTCCAGCTCGGTTCGGTAAAAGCGGTAGACGTTTCCTTCAGGTGTCGAGGTGCAGGTTATTCGCATGCTGCCCTCCGGTGGTCGAGGAAAAGCTAGTCTGCGCCCCGGGTTCCGCGCTGGACGTAGGACTGCCGGTCTCGACAGATGTAGGACGTGCACCCGCGAGGACAAACCTATTGCAACGATTGGGTACACCTCGCTTACAGTTTCTCTGGCCGTGTGACGCCGGCGACTGTGACCAGGGGCAGCCTCTATCCCGGAGGACTGCCAGGGCGAGTGCGAGCGTCTCCTCGCCTTGGCATTGAAGCCACCGCTCGTGCCGTTCTTTGAAGCAAAAAGACTTTGACTGAGCCCCGGTGCGGCCTCCGGCGCCGCCGCAGCGACTTGTCCCCAGGTTTGTGCACCGTCGCAGTGGATAAGGCCCTAACTCTGCAGTAGTCACTGGAATGGCTTCATCGACCTGCGTCGTCTCGTGGAATCGCTCCAGCCTATAGGGTCGGTAGCTCGACACAATAGCCAGGCAGACGCTCAGTGCTAGTCGGGATTTCTGAAGTTCATTTTGTTTGTTTTTTAAAGTTCGCGATCGCACTGTCCGAAAACAGGGTTGACTCAATTCCCCTTGCTCCCCTGGCGCCACCAAAGCACGAAGTCCATGTTTCGCGGTCGTTCCCCGTTCTCCTTGTCGACCGCCCCATGGATCGCCCTCGGGCTTGGCCTGGTATTGACCGCCATTCTGTTCGTCGGCGTGCGCCGGCTCGAGCACGACAAGGTTGAAGCTGCGTTTGCGCAGAACGCCAATGCTCGCGCGGTCGCCATTGCACGCGGACTGGCGGACGCCGTGGATGTGCTGGCGACGACCAATCGCCTGTTCACGGCGTTCAGAACGGTGGACCAAGAGCAGTTCCGCAGCTTCACAGCCCCTTTGCTGGAACGTCACCCGTATATCCAGGCCTTCGATTTCCAGCGGGTTGTCACGCAGTCCGAGAGGCCCGTGTTCGAGGCCGAAATGCGCAAGCTCTACCCCGACTTCGTCGTGCAGTCGCGCGAGGCTGGAAAACTGGTGCGCTCGCCGGAGCGCACGCGTTACCGCGTGGTGGAATACATCGAACCGTTCGCGGACAACAGAGAAGTTCTGGGCTTCGATGCAGGCTCGTCCGGGTTTCAGGCCGAAGCGATGCAGCGTGCCGTCGATACGGGCAAGCCGGCAGCAACCGACCTGCTCAGCCTCGTCAAAGGCGGTGGTTCGCTGCGGGGTCTGCTTGTACTTATGCCGGTGTATCGGCCCGGCGCCGTGCTGACAGATGTGCAGGCCCGCCGCCAGGCCCTGGTCGGCGCGACGGCCGCAGTATTTCGCCTGGATGAACTGACGGACAAGATCCTCGAAGCCAATGGGCTACTGCGGACACCAGGAATCGACATCAGCGTGTTCGCTGCCCGGGAATCGAACGAGGCCAAGCTCGCCTATCGCCACGGCGACGCGCCGGTTGCCCACCCGAGCTCGGGTCTGCTGCCCGGGTGGTTGCTGATCGACCATCCTACCGACGTCAGGTACGACTTCCAGGTCGCCGGCAGGCCGTGGCACGTCGTCGTCTCGACTGAACCGGTCTCGTTTCCGTTGCACCACATCGGCTCGATGCTGACACTCGTCAGCAGTCTCTCATCGGCAATCCTTTTGACCTTGCTTGTCCAACGGCTGGTCGGTCAGTCGCGGCTACTCGTGCAGGCGGCGGCCAATTCGGATTCACTCACCGGTCTGGCCAACCGCAATGTGCTGAGCGCCCGACTCCTGCAGGTGATCGAGCAGGCCGGCCGTGACAAAGAATCGGTTTGGGTGGTCTTCATCAACCTGGATCGATTCAAGGTCGTCAATGACACGCTGGGGCACCGGGCCGGCGACAAGATGCTCCAGATGATCGGCGATCGGCTCAAGTCGTCGGTCCGCATTTCCGACACCGTGGCTCGCTTCGGCGGCGACGTGTTTGCGCTGATCCTGCCCGAGACCGGCGATGCCTTCACGTCAGCGCAGGTGGTAGAGCGAGTGATGTCTGAGACGGCGCGGCTCCTCGCCGTCGCTGGCCACGACCTGTGCATCACCTGCAGCGTCGGGATCGCGGTCTTTCCGACAGATGGCACGGTCGCCGACGACCTGTTCACGCACGCCGACGTCGCCATGTCGCGCGCCAAGATGTTGGGCGGGAACAACTTCCAGTTCTACGCACCGGAAATGAACGAGCGCGCGCTGGAGCGATTGCGCCTCGAGAGCGAGTTGCGCTTTGCACTCGAGCGTGATGAATTCGAGTTGCACTACCAGCCTCAGGTGGATCTGCGTACCGGGCAGATCGTTGGATCCGAGGCGCTCCTGCGCTGGCACCATCCCACGCTCGGCATGGTTCCCCCAGGGCATTTCATCGGACTGGCCGAGGAGACCGGCCTGATCGTGCCGATCGGCGAATGGGCCCTACGCACCGCGTGCCTTCAGAACAAGGCATGGCAGCAGGCCGGCTTCGGGTCGCTGCGTGTCGCCGTGAACCTGTCCGCGCGTCAGTTCGCTCAACGCGACCTGGTTCAGGTCGTTGCCCTGGTACTCGCCGAGGTCGGACTGGAGGCGCAGCACCTGGAACTCGAGCTGACAGAAAGTCTGGTCATGGCCGACGTCGACCACGCCATCGAGGTTCTACGCGCGTTGAAGGCACTTGGCGTGAAGATCTCCGTCGACGATTTCGGTACGGGCCATTCGAGCCTGTCCTACCTGAAGCGCTTTCCCATCGATGTGCTGAAGATCGACCGTTCATTTGTCAACGAGATCACGGCCAGCCCCGACGACGCACCCATCGCGCAACTTGTGATTTGGCTGGCGCACAGTCTGGGCATGCAGGTCATCGCCGAGGGTGTCGAAGATGCCAAGCAGCTGGCCTTCCTGCAAGGACACGGCTGCGACCAGATGCAGGGCTTCTATTTCAGCCCTCCTGTGCCCGCCCTGGCATTCGAGAAACTGCTGCGGCAGGGAAAACGGCCTATCGCGCAAGTGGCGGATGTCCGATTGACGTAGCGCACTGGTATGCCGTCGTCGTCGACGTGCCCTCAAGAACTCACGGCTCCATGACCACCACACCGTCTGGCCCCCACTGAACCTGCGTGATTCCGGGCTCGAGCTGTTCGAGTCGGCGCGTCTCGAGTTCTACAGGCGAGAGTTCGCGGTACTCGCACCCAACGTGTTGCGTCAGCGTCTGATTCGCGAGATGAAGCCCGCGGCGCTCAAGAATGTTCCCAAGCGTACTGATCAGGTCGAAATCTTGCCAAGGTTTGGTGATGAATCGATCGACCTTGGCTTCGTTGATCGCACCAATCAAGCCGTTCAGATCCTCGTAGCTCGAGACGAGCACGCGCGCGGCGTTTGGCTGCAGTTCGTGAAATCGGCGCAGCAACTCTACGCCATCCATTTCTGCCATGTGAAAGCCCGAAATGACCAGATCGAATCCACGAGTTTCCATGCGCGCGAGCGCTTTGATCGGCGAATCGAATGTCTCCACCTCGGAGCGCCATTCCCTACCGAGCACTACCAGAGGTGTGTAGTGGAGTAGGCGCGCAAGAGAGCTCGTTACCGCGAGGTCTTCATCGACCAACAGAATTCGATACATGCCACTTCACCTTTCAGGATCTCATCCGCTGGTCCAAACAGCATGCACGCCACGCTCGAGTGGCTCCGCTCGATTCGACTCAGCGACGCGCATCGAGGAATCATAGAAACAGTGAGCATTGCATTTCGATGACGCCCAATTTGGCTTCGCAGTACCACGGCACATGCCTGGAATGTCATTCACCGGATTCCGATGCTGGCGGCATCTGACATGGAGAGGTACTGTTGGGTTCGCGCGCAGAGACGCAGTCTTGCGAAAATCGAAGCGTTGAGTACGTCCAACAAGGACGCGGACTGCAAAGCTCGACTCGAAGAAGAATCCAGAATCTCTGCCGCGGATAGTCGCTGGTGAGGTTCGCTGCTGTCACTGGGCGACTTGTTGACACTGTGCCAGAGGGTCACCTCGGAAAGAGTCGAGTTGCCAAGTACTAGGCGAGGCGCGAGGGGGGCGCTTCACCGCACTCGCCTTCGAGGTCTATGGTGGCGAGTAGGCGCTTGAGGAGGGTGGGGCTGGCAGGCTTGGTGAGGTGCTGATCGAAGCCAGCCTCTCGCGAGCGATCACGATCTTCCTGCGATCCCCAACCGGTCAGTGCGATCAAGATGGCGCGCTCGAAACCCGGAGCCTTGCGCAAGGCGGCTGCCACGTCATAGCCGTTCATGCGCGGCATGCCGATGTCCAGGAAGACGATCTGCGGCCGATACGCTTCCGCGAGTTCCAGCGCCTCCACGCCGTCATACGCGACGCTCGTATCGTGTCCCTGGGCTTGCAGGAGAATGGCCAAACTGTCTGCCGCGTCGATGTTGTCGTCTACGACCAGGATCCTGTAGGCTCTCGTGGCACGCCCAATGTCGATTTCCGTTTCGATCTGCGGACCCTGCATCTCCTCGGAGGCTGAAAGCGGCAAACGGACTTCGAAGACGCAGCCATGGCCCTCGCCAGGGCTGTTGACGGACACCGTGCCCCCGTGGAGTTCGACGAGACTGCGGACGAGAGAAAGGCCGATGCCAAGGCCGCCATGCGGGTTGTCTCGCCTACCTACAACTTGGCTGAACATATCAAAGACCGTGGGAAGCGAGGAGGCTGACAACCCGATACCCGTGTCTGCAACGGCGACTACTGCTTGGTCACCATCGCGATGCACGTCCACGTCGATGCGCCCACCCGGGGGGGTGTACTTGGCCGCATTGTTCAACAGGTTGCTGAAGATCTGGGCCAGCCGCGTCGAGTCCCCATCCAGCAGCAGCGGTTCGTTCGCAAGATGGATGGACAGTTTGTGTTGTCCCATGTCCATCAAGGGCATGCTTGTCTCGACCGCCGCGGCCACCATCGACCCCAGTTCCAGCCTTCGCATCTTCAGATCGATCTTGCCCTGAGTGATGCGAGCGACATCGAGAAGATCGTCGACCAGCGAGACCAAGTGATGAAGCTGGCGCTCCATCATGTCGCGCGCCTTGGCCTTGGGCAGGGTGGGCCCATCATCCAGCTTGAGGATCTCCAATCCGTTTTGAATTGGAGCCAGCGGATTGCGCAGTTCGTGCGCCAGCACGGCCAGGAATTCTGTCTTGCGACGATTGGCCTCGGACAGATCCGCGGCCGATTTGCTCAGGTCGTCTGCCGCGCGACGCTCGCGCTCACGGGTTGCCTCGAGTTCCACTGAGACCCGGTGGTCAGCGCTAGCGTCGCGGAATATCTTTGCGTAGCCCTGCAACTGACCATCGGCATCCCGCAACCCGACCATCACGCCGTCCGCGAAAAACCGTCCGCCACCTTTTCTCAGGTGCCATCGCTTGTCCAGAGCGCGCCCTTCCGACGCAGCGCGCTTCATTTCCGAAGCTGGAACGCCGGCGTCGCAATCAGCCGGGGTGAAGAAGAAGCTGATCGGCTTCCCGATGGCCTCATCGGGGGCCCAGCCCGTTACGGCCGGGCAACCACCTTCCCATTCGGTGACCTGCCCTTCGAGGTTGGTGATGACAAAGCCATAGTCGGTCGTGTTGTCGAGGATCAATCGGAGGCGGTCCTCCTTGGCTTTGATCGTTACGGCAGCCCTGTTGCGCTCCGCTGCAGCCAGGTCGTGGGTCTTCCGGTAGAGGTCAGCAAAAATCGATGCCTTTGCTCGCAGCACCGCCGCCTCCAACGGCTTGGTCATGAAATCGACCGCGCCGAGCTGGTAAGCCTCGTCTTTCGAGAAGTCCGCGTCCAGCGTTGCCGTCAAGAACACGATCGGCGTTCGGCTCGCACGTGGATGAGCACGGATGCGACGTGCCGTTTCGAAGCCCGACATGGTCGGCATCCGCACGTCGAGCAGGACCATGGCGAAGTCATCCTGCTCGAGGAGAACAAGTGCCTCCTCGCCCGAGCTCGCCCGAACCAGGTTCTCACCAAGATCGGCAAGGATTACCTCCAGGACGAGTAGATTCGCGACCTTGTCGTCAACAAGAAGGATGTTTACCGGATACACGGGTATTACGAGCAGGGAAACGAGAAATTCGCTCGTTCGGTAGCGCATGTTGATCGATTGAAGCAGCGCCTGTCAAACCGACGTCTTCCAAGGGCCAGGAAACCGTAGAAAATTTTGAATTGACGCCAGTGAGCTACCGAATTCTTGTTGCTCTACTGCACGCGGCGCCCAACTTGGTCTCGTGTTCACAGCTCGAGTGCGAAATCGGGATCCAGCGGGCCGCAGACCGCGATACGCTGGCCGCGCACGTCGATGCCTTGCGCGTAGTTCTGGATGCACCCTTTGCCTGGCCGATGCTCGTGACGATCCGGGAAGTGGGTTATCGACTGGCCGACGCGGATGCGAAATAGCAGCGCCTGAGCGGGCAAGTCTTCAGGTCGGCTTCCCGAGGTCTGACGCAGATCGACGCAGCGGGTTGGTATCCCTGCGGAAAGACATCAGCCTGCGACCGGTGTTGCCACGCCGCCCGCTCATTTTCCTGGCCACACCGGGTCATGGGCTTGGGCATCGCCGTGATCGATGCCAACGAGTCCACGGAAGTGACTGAGCCAGTTCGCGAAGAGCACGCCATCGCCTCGAGTCTTGTTCTGGCCCGACCTGCCGTCTTGACGCCTTCGGACAAATAGTGACTTAGTTGCGCAAAGTCAGCCGGAGGGCTTCTGAATGATAAAGCTGGAGCACGATGTGTCGATCTATTCAGGGAGAGTCCGACCAAGATAGGCAGAAATCTTCGAGTGCAAAAAAGACGTGTCGACCTGGTCTTCCTGGCCCGTTTCTGATCACTGTCGCAGGTCTGGCGTGAATCAATTCTGCATGAACCGCCGCCTCGACCTTGGCCCGAGCTCGGGAGTGGCCGTGCGGGCGATCGACGACAGCAGCTCCGGAGATGAGATCATGCAACTGCGATCTATCCGTGCCATGCGTTCTTCGATTGAGGGATACGGCAAGCTGAAACCGAGGGGATCAGCGTATGAAAGTCAGTTCAGATCGTGTGCCACTTGCCGACGTGCGGGATCTTCTTCACATCGGCGGCGCGCTACCGTTCCGAGTTCTTGATGCACAGGTGCGATTGCTCCTGAACGAAGGGCAGGTCATCCAGGACGAAGCGCAGTTCGACGCCCTGACCGAGCGCGGTGCGTGGGCCGAACGCAGCTGCGTGGATGCGGAGCGCAAGGCACGTGCAGCTGCCGCCGCGCCGCCCGTCGTGGTGCAGCTGTCGTTGTTCGATCGTTGGGAGCGTCTGCTGTGGCAGTTCGACAAACTCGCACGCGGCGTGGTGCGCCGAGAACTGCCTGGCGCCAATCTGCCTCCGTTCTACGACGCGCTGCGCGCACTGGTCGACCGCGACCCGGACATCGCCCTTTTCCTCTGTACCCGGCAGGAAGATCATCGCTTCGCTCTCTACCCGCTGCGTCATTCGATCCACTGCGCCGTGCTGGCGACACTGACCGCACGTCAGCTGGGTTGGGACGCGGGCCGCATCGACGCTCTGGGACTTGCGGCGCTCACCATGAACCTGGGAATTCTCGATTTGCAGGCAACCATGGCCGAGCAGGACGATCCACCGACGAAAAAGCAACTGGATCAGATCCGCGCCCATCCGGACGCAGCGGTCGCGCTGTTGCGCTCGGCCGGCATCGTCGATGAAGACTGGTTGGCCATCGTTGCCGACCATCATGAGCGCAGCGGCGGCGGCGGCTATCCGAATGGCAAAGGCGAGGTTCATCCAAGCGCCCACGTGCTGCGCGGCATCGACGTCTATATGGCCAAAATCAGTCCTCGCGAGAAGCGCCCGGGCATCACGCCGCAACTCGCGGTGCGACAGCTCTTTCAACAAAACCCGGGCGACCCGCTGTCGATGGCGGTCATCAAGACTCTGGGCGTCCATCCACCGGGCAGCCTGGTCAAGTTGCGTTCTGGTGAAATCGCCGTGGCGATCCGAAGGCCGGCGGTCGGCACACATCCCTTGGTGGCGACATTGAGTGACCGAAACGGGAAGCCCAGCGGGGAGACGCACCGTCGAAACACCGCCGAACCCGACTACGGCGTCGAGGCACCGCTGGCCAATTCCAAGGAATTCGCGCGGATCATGCCCGAGCGCGTCTATGGTTTGGTGAGCGGGTGAGGCCCTGCTCATCCAGGCAGCGAGAGGGTGCGACGCGGGTGCGCAGGCAGCCTGCGGCGCACGCCACTTGCCCGCCGATGGATGGTCAACAGCAGCAGTACCTCCGTGAACAAGACACCGTCTGACGTCGACGATATCTTTGGGAACGCCTTGCAACCCGAGGCAGACAAGCCCGTGTTCGCAGCGCCGTCGAAAGACGAACGCAAGGAGGTACGCGTCAAGGTGAAGTGGGCGGCCAGGGTCCAGCTGCCCAACGGCGCCGTGGTCGAAATGCGGGTATGCGACATCAGCGAGAGCGGCATCGGTCTCGCCGGCGAGGTGGGAATCACTCCGAACTCGGTGCTCACCTGCGCCGTCGCCGTCCCCGGTCTGAACGATCCGAAGCAGATCACCGCCGTCGTGGGCACGATCAAGACCACGCACGCCACCGTTCGAGGGCTTGACCTCATCTACGGGGGTACCTGGGTGCGCCATGACGCGAGCTCGCAGGACTTGCTCAAGAAATGGATTCGCCGTCTGCGCAACTAGCGGCGCCTACGCGCTTTGCCTCCTCGGCACGGCAAGCAACTGTCCGCCTTGAGTTTGCCCTTCGACCGGTCAACTCGCGGTCTTGCATTCAGACAACTGCGCGAATTGGTGCGCTCGATGCGTATGACACGTCGAGGCTGACCAAGCCGCCATTGAGTAGAGCGAGCGTGAGATCGAGTCAAGCAGCGCCTGATCGACAAGATCACGCACGAGATGGCGGGAGTCAAGCGGTTGAAGTTCGCCGCCCAGTCCGAACGCTTCGCGCCCGAGCAGCGCAGCCTGCTCGAAGAGATCCGCCGACATCGACTGCAGTCGATCGCCGTCGCCGTCACCACCAGGTCGTTTGTTCATCTGGAGCCTGAAACCTAACGGTGTGTGTTTCGGCGTCGGCAAGATAGGCGCGACCGGCATCGGTAAGCACGACATCGAGTTGTCCGCTCACCTTCACGAGGCTGAAGGTGCGTAAAAACTCAAGTTCACTCAGCAAGTTCGAGATGAACGGAACGTCCGTCAGCCCGACGCTATCACGCAGTCGGCGAAGAATTTCCAGTTGCGCCCTCGTCAAGGCATCCGCCATTCGATCCTCTTCTCGTTCGGCCGGAGGCCTCTATTCATGAGCGCTCTCACGTCTCCCGGTTACACCACGCGGATCTTCGGACGCCGTGTCCCGGCCCATCCATCAATCCCGACGGCCGCACGGCCGCTGTGTAGCGGCGGCGCTGGCCCGGCGCCAGATCGCGGCAACGCGTTGGCAGCGGACTCCTTGACCTCGCTGAGAAGGGCAGGATGATCGATTTCAACGTGCCTTGCTGCGCAGGTCACGCGCCTAGGCTCGCGGTGCAACTCAGTGGAGAGGAAGGACTCCGAGCAGCGTGTTGATGGCCGTGAAGCGAGCATGTTGGACGTTCGCCTTGGCGGTGGCCGAGTTGTGGATGATGGGCTCGTGGCTGCACGCCGCCGATTTGACGCCCACGAAGCTGGCCAGTCCGTCGCTGACGACGTGTGTCGAGGGCATCAACGCCTTGACCGCCCAGTGTGCCACGGTGGGCACCTTCCAGTCCGACAGCACATCCAATCGAACATAGATGGGCTGTCCGTCGCCGGTTGTCTGGACCGCGGCGATGAGTGGCACCTTGTTCTCCGAGCCACGACCCCGCTTGCCGCCAGTGCGCTCGCCGCCGAGGAAGGCATCGTCGATTTGTACGACGCCCTCGAGGCGCCGGTCGCGTTCCTGCTCGAACATGACGGACATCAGCTTGTGCTTGACGAGCCAGGCGGTGCGGTAGCTGACGCCCAGATGGCGATGCAGCTCGAGCGCAGACATGCCCGTCTTGGTCTGGGTCAGCAGGTACATCCCGAGGAACCAGACCGTCAGCGGCAATTTGCTGGCGTCGAAGATGGTGCCTGAGGTCAGGCTCGTTTGCTGCTCGGCAGCCGCTGCATTGCCAATACATCCGGCCATGGCGCTCGAACTGACTGTGCTCGGCGCCCTCGCAGGACGGACAGCGGAAGCCATAGGGCCACCGTGCTTCAAGCAGCGCCTGACGGCACTGCACGTCGGTGCCGAAACGCGCTTGGAACTCACGCAGCGACATCCCGGGCTGAAACTGCACTCGATTCATCGGCATAGACACCTCCATGAACTATGCCTTCATCCTCGCCAGCCACCGGCTCACTGCGTGAGCCCGGCTCGGCTCATCATTGACCTGTGAGAAAGGGGTCGACGACGCCTGCTGGCCGACAGGCGCTGCGGGCGCCGGGCCGCGCAGCCCGGCGCGTCGGCCTCAGCCTGCGCGCTTCGGGTAGCCTCCCACCCGCTCCCAGGCGTCGCGGGCCGCCGGACTCGCTTCGCCCCAGCCCAGGGTCGAGGTACCTCGGGCGCCCATCCAGCCTTCGGCCAGTTCGGGCTCGACGTCTTCGAAGGAGCGATTCGGGTCGTAGCGGTTCACGCCGTAGCCGTAGGCGGGCCCATAGTCGTCATAGGAGCGGCCCGGCGCGACATAGTCGCGCGAGGCATAGTTCTCGCGCCAGTAGGCGTCCTCGACGGTCGGATCGATGGACTCGGCCACCCCCTTGCCCGCGAGACCTCCCACGACGGCGCCTACGGCAGCGCCCACGGCGGTACCCAGCGGGCCTGCGACGCTGCCGACAGCGGCGCCTGCGGCCAAGCCACCGACCGCAGCGCCGACGCCCACCCCCACGGGATGCGCGCCCGGAGCTCCGGATATCGGGTCGCGATTTTGAGTGCCAACCTTGTCGTCAACGATCTTGTCGCCTTGCATGTGAGTCTCCTTGGATTGGCGAGCACGATGCGGGATCGCTGCGAGTGCTCGGGGTCGCAGGTTCATCGAGCAACCCGCGGTCCATGCGCGGCGCACAGCGCGCGAAGGGCTGCCGCCTCCGCTCCAAAGCCATTCCTGCTGAAGCACTGAATCGCCTCGGTCTCTTTGACACTCGCGGCAGGCGCACCGGAATTCCTCGAAGAACCGACCCGACGAAGCGTCCGACGTCGAGGCGCCCTTCCGCGCAAGGCGTGCGAGGACGGCGCAACCGTGTGCGACAGGCAGAGGCCATGCGGATCGTGGGAACGGAGCTTGCTGCTCGTGCAGTCGCCGACACGGAGGATCCGACTTTGTGGCGGCGAACGATCAAAAAGACCAAACAAGGAGCAGTTCGATGACCGATACCACTGCGCTGGGGCGCGACCTGCGCGCAGGCGCCGAGAGTGCCCACGCCCGCCCTCTTGCCGTCGCGACGGAGGCCGCTTCGACCCTGTCGGCCGTGTCATGGCCAGCCATCGTCGCAGGTGCCGCAGGGGCAGCCGCCCTCTCACTGATTCTTCTCGTACTCGGTACAGGCCTCGGCCTGTCGTCCGTGTCGCCCTGGGCGGGCGACGGCGCCGGTGCGACGACGTTCGGCGTCGCCACGGTCCTGTGGCTCACCTTCACGCAACTGGCTGCCTCCGGGATGGGAGGCTACCTGGCGGGGCGCCTGCGCACGCGGTGGGTCGATACTCATGCGGACGAAGTCTATTTCAGAGATACGGCACACGGCTTCCTGGCCTGGGCCATCGCGACGCTGGTCACTGCCGGACTTCTGACATCCGCCATCGGTGCTGTGCTGGGTGCCGGCACCGATGCGGCCAGCACCGCCGCTGCAGGGGCCGGCGCGGCAGCCGCGGCTGCCGCGCCCGCCGTCGCGGGCGCCGCCAAGAGCGCGAGTTCGGAATCGAGCAATGACTATTTCGTCGACAGTCTGTTTCGCCAGGGAGTGATCCCTGCGGGCGCGGCGTCCGCTCCGGCGTCTGCCTCCGCCACGACCGATGGCGCTCGTTCCAATGCCGAGGCCAGCCGCATCATGGCGTCCGGGCTCGAGGCGGGCGCGCTGCCGGCCGACGACGTCCACTATCTGGGGCAGATGGTGTCCCAGAAGACGGGACTCTCCCAGGCCGACGCTGAAAAGCGCGTCAACGACGATTTCGCCAGGATGAAGGCCAAGTCCGACCAAGCGAAGGCCGCGGCCAAGGAGGCTGCGGACAAGGCCCGGAAGGCGTCCGCCTACGCGGCGCTGTGGCTCTTCCTCTCCTTGCTCGTCGGCGCCTTCGTCGCGAGCTTCGCCGCAACCCTGGGTGGTCGCCAACGCGACCTCGTCTAAGCCCACGAACCGGAGATCGTCATGCGTTCACTGCTGCTACTGTTCCTCGGGGTGCCCATCCCCATCATCATTCTCATCGCCCTGTTCTCGCACTGAGAGGAGTACGACATGGCCACTTCCCGCAAGACCACGTCCACCGATTCGGCAACACGCAAGACGGCCGCCAGACCGACATCCGGCGCCACGGGGCCCGATGCGGTCGCCCTGCTGCGCGCCGACCACAGGCGCGTCGCCGCGCTCTACGACCAATACGAGAGCACTCGCTCGACGGCCAAGAAGAAGGCCCTCGTCGCCACGATCTGCCAGGAATTGGCGATCCATGCCCAGGTCGAAGAGGAGATCTTCTATCCCGCGGTCAAGGCTGCGCTCAAGGACAAGGAGATGGTGCCCGAGGCGCAGGTGGAACACGCCTCGCTCAAGGAACTCATCGCGCAGGTCAAGGACAAGGAACCCGACGGCGAGATGTTCGACGCCAAGATCAAGGTCCTGTCCGAGTACACCAAGCATCATGTCAAAGAAGAACAGACGGAGATGTTCCCCAAGGCACAAAAGACGAAACTTGACATGAAGGCGCTCGGCGCGCAAATTGCGGCGCGCAAGGAGGAACTCCTGGCCAGCCCCGACCTGATGGAGGCGCCGTCAACCACGGCTCTCGCGTCCTTGGGTGAAGCCGCCTGAGAGCGACCGCATGCTCCCCAGTGGCGAACTGGCCCGAGGCAGCGACGGATCGCCGCTGAGCGATCCGGCTCGTCGTCAATGTTCGAGATCTGACGGTGGCGGGCAACCGACTCGCCAAACAGCAACGGACACCTTCAAAGGAGGATATCGTGGCTACCACGTTCCCGGCTCCCGTCATCACCGAACAGCTTTGCGAGGCGTTTTCCGCGGCCGCGGATGCCCGTCCGCACTGCTCTCGGAGCTCGGCATGCGGCGCGCGGCATCCCACCCCCATGCCCTGTAGCGCCATCTGATCTGAACGCAAGCAAGGCCGTCGACGACGATCCGCGACCCGTGCAGATAAGGGGCTGCGCGGAGACCGCTGGACACCTTTCGACACCATGCGAGACAAGCTTGTAGGATCACTGTGTGCAGCATCCGCCCGATTCACTGCAATCGGAAGAATTGGGGGTATGACTGGGGGTACGAAGCAGCCTCATAAGACGAGATACCCTTGTAAATCAACAACTTAGGTATGTTTTGAAACTCGCCACCTGGAACGTCAACTCCCTGTCCATCCGCCTGCCCCACCTGCTGGCCTGGCTGGCCGAGGTGCAGCCCGATGCGGTCGTGCTGCAGGAGACCAAGCTGGTCGACGAAAAGTTTCCGCACGCGGAGCTGAAGGAGGCCGGCTGGCATGCCGAGTTCTTCGGGCAGAAGACCTACAACGGCGTCGCGCTGATCTCGAAGCTGCCCGCCACCGACATCGTGCGCAACATTCCCGGGCATGCCGACGAACAGGCGCGCGTGATCGCCGGCACGATCGGGGACGTGCGCATCGTCGGGGGCTACTTTCCCAACGGCCAGGCGCCGGGTTCGGACAAGTTCGCCTACAAGATGGCCTGGCTCGCGGCGCTGAAGGACTGGCTGGCCAAGGAGATCGCCGCCCATCCGAAGCTGGTGCTGATGGGCGACTTCAACATCGCGCCGGAAGACCGCGACGTGCACGACCCGGTGCTCTGGTACGGCCAGATCCACTGCACGCCCGAGGAGCGCGGCCACTTCCAGGCCCTGGTCGGCCTCGGCCTGCACGACGCGTTCCGGCTGCTCGAGCAGCCGCCCAAGCAGTGGAGCTGGTGGGACTACCGCAACCTGGCGTTCCGCAAGAACCAGGGCCTGCGCATCGACCACATCCTCGTGACCGAGCCCCTGCGCGCGGGCGTGCGCTCATGCACGATCGACAAGGCCCAGCGCAAGCTCGAGCGGCCCAGCGATCACGCGCCGGTGACGGTCGACATCGAGATGTGACCGTCGTCCCTGCTCGGCGCAGGGTGGGCTTTTTCCGCCGGCGCCATGTGCCTGCGGCCCGGCGCGGACATCGAGAATGCGAGTCCAGTCGCCGGAAGCCCGCCGTCGGCAAAGCGTGTCGCCTGGGCTTGGCGCTAGGGTGCACCCTTGCGGTCCACGGACGCGTCGGCGCCATTGCTCGCGCCAGGATTCGATGATCGGTCCCATCGTGCGAAACAACGCGACAGATCGGCGCCGACGCACAGGGCGGCGTGATCGGCATCTTCGAATCGAACGAAAAACACTTGGGAGCTGCCCGTGGCATTGGCCGGCAGGCACGGATCCTGTCCCGCTCGCGCGAGCACGGTGCTCAATACGCGATAGATGTTCGGGTCCCGTCCATCGCGGTACACCGTCAGGCCTTCCTCCTGCCGGGCATCTCCCGCCAGCATCACGCGGCGACCGTCGAGCGTGATGCGGTCATCGAGATGGCAGTTCTGTGCGTCGAGCGGCGTGACGACCCAGTCACCTGCAATTGCGCTCGCGGCGACCACCGCCATCGGGTCCCTCGGCATGGGTGGCAATGCCTGCCTGATGAAGATCTTGCCCGGTGCTGCTGCGTAGGTCACCATGGAATAGCTTCCATCGTGCCACTGCATCGGCACGGCCCCGTGGCCCTCGAACGGTTGGCCCCGGCGAAACGTACCGAGGAAAAACGCGCCGTGTGCAGAAGTCAACGCGCCGTCGCCGTCCGCCAGGCCGTCCAGGCAGTTGCCCGTCCAACGCGCGGGTTCGCTTTGATCCGGGAGGGGAAAAAAGAACCTGCAACCGGTGACGCGATCGACGTTGCGAGGTTCCGGCGGACGAGTCTGCGCCTGCATCAGTTGCTGCACCAGTTCGGAACCGTGCGCCTGCGGTCCGGAGGCTGCTCCAGCGGCCGCAGAGGTCGGCAGGATGCAGGCGCCCAGCAGCGCGACGACCATCGCGATTGGTCGCGGCGCTCCAAGCAACAAGGCAAAAGGCATCTTCATGTTCATGGGTGCTGATGAATTCCGGCCGACGCTGCTTCGCCAATCCTGCGTGATCGAAAGCCGCCGTGGGCGGTCGTCGGCCGTTGGCCGCTCGCAGTTTATCGCTCAGGCAGGCGCCAGGATCTGCCTGGCAGGCCACAGCGCCACGACGTTGCCCAGGATCGCGAGCGCGATGCCGGCCACGGTCAGTCCGGTCCAAAGGAAGTTCTCGAACAGGCTCGACACCACCAGCGCCACCACGGGCGTCAGCACGCCCACGTAGCCCGCCTTGGCCGGGCCGACGCGGTGCACCAGCGCGTAGTAGGCGCCGAACGCGAGGATCGAGCCGAACAGCGCGAGGTAGCCCAGCGAGCCGAGAAAGCCCGGCCGCCACGACCAGTGCCAGGGCGTGCCGAGCACCAGCGCGTGCACCAGCGCCGCGCCCGAGCCCCAGGCCATCGCCCAGGCCAGCGGGCCCCAGCCCCGGACGCCCAGGCGGTGGTAGCCCGACGCGGCGATCGTCGACAGGCTGGCGAGCAGCACCGAGACCATCGTCAGTTCGGCGCCCCACAGCACCTGGTCGGTGGCGGCGAGGCGGGTGAACTCGTGCCAGAAGATCAGCACGACGCCGGCGATGCCGGCGACGCCGCCGAGCGCCACGCGGGCCGACATGCGCGTTCCAAGAAACACCCGGGCCAGCGCCAGCCCGAACAACGGCGACGCCGCGTAGCCCACCGCCACCACGCCGCTGGCGACGAAGCGCTCCGCCTGGTAGACGCAGACATAGCTCGCGTAGAAGCCCAGCAGGCCTTGCGCGAAGACCAGCGCCTGCACGCGGCGCGGAAACAGCAAGCGAATGCGGCGCATCCGGCAGACCCCCAACAGCACGGCGGCGGCGAGCCCGAAGCGGATCGCGACGCCGAACTCGGGCGCGAGGACATCGATCTGGGCCGTGATGGCGAACCAGGTGGTGCCCCAGATCAGGATGCAGATGGCGTAGAGGGCGGACGTGGACATGGGGCGGGTGCTCGGGCCGCGCAGTGTGCCACGGGCTCCGGCGACAGCCCGATTTGGGTGATTGTCCCGCCCGCGGGCGAGGTCCAGAATCGTCGACACCCCAGCAGCGCTCACGTCACGCCGCCTGACATATGTCCGCCGTCGACACGTTCCTGCAGTCCGACGCGCCCATCAGCGCGACGGTCATGGCGGCGTTCGTCCTGGCCACGCTCGCGATCGTGTTCGTCGCCCTGGCCCGGCGCGATCGCGAGCCCGGGCTCACGTGGCTGTCCGCGGGTTTCGCACTCGCGGCCTTCTGGTATTTCTTCGAGGCCGGGCAACCCCCCGCCGACCCCTTGCTCGACACGCCCGTCGAGCGCTTCTGGGCCGCCGTATTGGTACTCGCCACCGTGGCGATGAGCCTGGGCGTCATCGGCTACCTGGGCGACGGGCGCGGGCGCGCCTGGCGCCTGCTGCTGGCCCCGTCACTGCTCACGCTGGTGCCGCTGGGGTTCGGCGTGGACGTGCCGCGCCTGGCGGTCAACCTCGCCACCATGGTCTGCTACGTGGGACTCGCCGCACTCGCCTTTCGCCGCGCCGGCGACGAACCCGGCCACGGCCACGTGCTGCTGGGCCTGACGCTGCTGGCCGTGCCCTGCACCTTCGTCGCGCTCGTGGCGCTGCACACCGTGCCCGGCCACTACCGCGTGCTGGGCGTGATGCCGATGCTGTTCTTCGGCATGACGCTGCTCACCGTGGGCCTGCTGCGCCGGCGCCGCGCGCTGGAGGCCGAGGTCGCGCGGCGCGCCGCCGCCGAGCAAGCGTTGCAGGAAGTGAACCGCACCCTCGAGGCCACGGTGCAGGCGCGCACCCAGGCGCTGCGCGAGCTCGTCGCGAACCTGGAGGGCTTCAACCGGAGCGTGTCGCACGACCTGCGCGGGCCGCTCGGGGGCATCGCCGGACTCGCGCGGCTGGCCTCCGACGCGCTGGGCAGCGGCGACATGGACATGGTGCATCGCTCGCTGGCGGCGATCTCCTCGCAGGCCGAGACCTCCACCAAGCTCGTCGCGGCCCTGCTGCAGCTGGCCCACGTCGGCGACGCGAAGCTGGCGCGGCGCACCGTCGCGCTGGAGGCGCTGACGCGCGACGTGATCGCGCAGCTCCGGCTGGGCCCCGGCGAGGCCGCGAACGCGCAGTGGATCGTCGGCACGCTGCCCGAGGTCCAGGCCGACGCCGACCTGCTGCGCCCGGTGCTGGTCAACCTGATCACCAACGCGCTGAAGTTCTCGCGCGACGCGCATCCGGCGATCGTGCGCATCGACGCCAGCGTCGATGCCGACGAGGTGACGGTGCACGTGCGCGACAACGGCGTCGGCTTCGAGCCCGCGGCCGCCGGCCAGCTGTTCGAGCCCTTCATGCGCCTGCACGGCCGCAAGTTCGAGGGCCACGGCATCGGGCTGAGCATCGTGCGCCGCGCCGTGGAGCGCCACGGCGGACGGGTGTGGGCCGACGCCCAGCCGGACCACGGCGCGGCGTTCCACTTCACGCTGCCGCAGGCCGCGTGAACCGGCGCGGCCGCGCCGGCCCCGGCGTCAGCTGCTGCGCGACTCCACCACCTTGAGCGCCGCGCGCGCCTGGTCGATGGCTTCGCGATTGAGTTCGCGCGACGACGGCGTGCCGACGCGGGCGTTGTGCAACACGCCTTCGAGCAGCGGACGCGCCTGGGCGTCGCGGCCGAGGCCGGCCAGGAAGATGCCGTAGGCGGCCTGGGTCTCGGTGGTGTTGTGCACGTGGCTGGCGTGGTCGAAGGCGGCCAGCGCGCGCGTCTCGTCCACCTGGGTCAGCGCCTGCGCGAGCCACAGCGCGGCGTCGCTGCCGGCGTCGCGCGGCGAGTCGGCCATCAGCGATTCCAGTGTCGCGGCCGCGGCCGCATGGCGGCCGGCCAGCAGCTGCGCCCGGGCGAGCCCGCGGCGGAACTTGACGTCCTTCGCGTACGGGCCGGCGGCGCACAGCTGGAACTGCTCGATCGCCTCGTCGTAGTCACCCCGCGCCAGCAACGCCTCGGCCAGGCGCGAGCGGTTGTCCACCGTGGGCGTGCGGTCGTAGGCCAGGCGCGCCTCGCGCAGTTCGCGATTCGGATCGACGAGGCCCTTGACCACGCGCACCGACTTGCGGGCGACCGTGGAGTGGCGCATCTCCGGCAGGTACTCGGCGAAGAAGTAGATCAGGCTGCCCAGCACGGGCGCGATGATCAGGATCATGATCCAGTACATCTGGCGCCCGGTGCGCGCCACGTGCACCGCGAAAAAGATCGCCACGGCGTAGTTCAGGATGAACAGGATCGGCACGAATTCCTCGCTATTTGTTGGAAGCGAATTGTAGGTGCCGCACGCCGCTCCTCGCTCGCGCGGTCCCGCGCGAGCGAGGAGGTTTGCTCAATCCTCGAGTCCGAGTTCCTGGATCTTGCGCGTGATCGTGTTGCGCCCGATGCCCAGCTTCTGCGCCGCCTCGATGCGGCGGCCGCGGGTCAGCGCCAGCGCCGTGCGGATCAGCTGGCCTTCGAACTGGCGGCTGAGCTGCTCCCAGACGTCCGGCGAGCCGGCGTCCAGCAGCGTGCGGGCCGCGAGCTCGAGGTCGCCCAGCCAGGAGCTGCCGCCCGGCACGCCGGCCAGGTGCGCCCCGCCGGAGGACGAGGCGCCATCGCTGCCCGCGGCGGACGGCACGTAGGCCGAGCCGAAGCCTTCGCCGGGCTGCGCCAAGGCCGTGTCGCTGGAGGACGGGCGCTGGAACGCGCTGCGCGGGGCGAGCAGCTCCGGCGGCAGGTCCTTGCTCTCGATCACCTGCGCCGGCGCCATCACGGTGAGCCAGTGGCAGATGTTCTCGAGCTGGCGCACGTTGCCCGGGAAGTCGAAGCCCTTGATGGACTCCAGCGCCTCGTCGGTGATGCGCTTGGGCTCGACGCCCAGCTCCTTGGCGCTCTTCTGCAGGAAGAAGCGTGCCAGCGCCGGCACGTCCTCGTTGCGCTCGCGCAGCGGCGGCAGGCGCAGGCGGATGACGTTGAGGCGGTGGAACAAGTCCTCGCGGAACGCGCCCTGGCGCACCCGCTCCTCCAGGTTCTGGTGGGTGGCCGCGATCACGCGCACGTTGCTCTTGATCGGCTGGTGGCCGCCGACGCGGTAGAACTGGCCGTCGCTGAGCACGCGCAGCAGGCGCGTCTGCAGGTCGAACGGCATGTCGCCGATCTCGTCGAGGAACAGCGTGCCGCCGTCGGCCTGCTCGAAGCGGCCGCGCCGCATCGTCTGCGCGCCGGTGAAGGCGCCGCGCTCGTGGCCGAACAGTTCGCTCTCGAGCAGGTCCTTGGGGATCGCCGCGGTGTTGATGGCGACGAACGCGCCGTTGCTGCCCTGGTCGCCGCGCGGGCTGTGGCGATGCAGCGCCCGGGCGACGAGCTCCTTGCCGGAGCCCGACTCGCCGGTGATCAGCACCGTCACGTTGCTCTGCGACAGGCGGCCGATGGCGCGGAAGACGTCCTGCATCGCCGGGGCCTGGCCGAGGATCTCGGGCGCGGGCGCGTTGCGCTCGTCGAGCACCTCCTCGCGCAGGCTTTCCTCCAGCGCGCGCCGGATCAGCTCGACGGCCTTGTTGAGGTCGAACGGCTTGGGCAGGTACTCGAACGCCCCGCCCTGGAACGAGGACACGGCGCTGTCGAGGTCGGAGTACGCCGTCATGATGATGACGGGCAGCCCGGGCAGGCGCTCCTTGACCTTGGCGAGCAGGTCGAGGCCCGAGCCGCCGGGCATGCGGATGTCTGAGACGAGCACCTGCGGTTCGTCGGTCTCGAGCGCCGTCAGGACGTCGCGTGCGGTGGCGAAGCTCCGCACGGGCAGCTGTTCGCGGGCCAACGCTTTCTCGAGCACGAAGCGGATGGATGGGTCGTCGTCAACGATCCAGATGGGTTTCATGTGGTGGGCGCTGCAAAGAACCTGTGAATGGATCGCGCGCGTCCGAGCGGGTCGCCAAAAGGCGTCCGATCCAGACGCGAATGCGAACCGTAGCGGTGCGTACGGTAAGCATTCGCAACGACGAGCGGGCGTCTTTTGGCGGCACGAGCGGGCGTGCGGGATTCGTTCACAGGTTCTCTTAGTGCAGAGGAATCAGGATCTTGAAAACCGTGCATCCTGGAACGCTGTCACATTCGATCGTGCCCAGATGCTGCTGCACGAACGTCTGCGCCAGCGTCAAGCCCAGGCCCGACCCGCCTTCCCGCCCCGACACCAGCGGATAGAAGATCTGATCGCGAATGGACTCGGGGACGCCCGGGCCGTTGTCCTGGATATGCAATTCCAATGCCAGTCGGTAGCGCTGCTTGCCGATCGTCTCCTGGCGCGCGATGCGGGTGCGCAGCACGATGCGCGCCCCGCCCTGTTCGATCTGCTCGGCCAGGGCCTGGGTCGCGTTGTGCACGATATTGAGCACGGCCTGGATCAATTGCTCGCGATCGCCGCGGAACTCGGGGATGGAGGTGTCGTAGTCGCGCTCGACGACCAACCCACGAGGGTATTCGGCCAGCACCAGCGAGCGGATGCGTTCCAGCACCTCGTGGATGTTGAGCTCGGCCACCACCTGCGCCTTGCGGTGCGGCGCGAGCAGCCGGTCGACCAGCACCTGCAGCCGGTCGGCCTCGTGGATGATCACCTGCGTGTACTCGCCCAGCTCGGCCTGGTCGATCTCCAGTTCGAGCAACTGGGCGGCGCCGCGGATGCCGCCCAGCGGGTTCTTGATCTCGTGGGCCAGGTTGCGGATGAGCTCCTTGGTGACCTGGGCCTGGCCCAGGGCGCGCTCCTCGCGATCCTGGCGCGTCTGCTGCTCGATCTCGATCATCTCGACGAACACCCGGCCGCCGTGCAGGTCGTGCTGGCTGACGATCACGTGCACCGGCAGCGTGGCGCTGGAGGACACCGACGAGCGCTTGAGCGAGCCGTCGAAGCGGCGGGCGGAGAACTCGTTGCGCGACACGGCGGCGATCGCTTCCGACAGCGCGGCCGTCTCGCGGAACCAGTCGTAGATGCTGCCGCGCGTGAGCTTGCGGCGGGCGACGCCGACCACGGCCTCGAGCACGGAATTGGCGAACACGCACTTGCCGTCGGGCTCGACGACGGCCACGAGGGTGGCGAGGTGGTCGAACGCGGTGTAGTCGATGCCGCCGACGGCCAGGGCGTCGCGCTCGGAGGAGGCATGGGCGGCGTCCGGCGCGCCGGCCGGCGGGGCGCGGCGCGTGCCCATCACTGGGTTTTCGCGAGTTCGCGGGTGATCGCGTTGATGTCGGACTCGGTGCGCGCGATCGAGGCCTTCAGGTCGGCGGTGCGGTCGAGGTACTTCTGGTTGTTCTTCTCGTCGCCGCGGCGCTCGGGCTGGCCGTTGTTGTATTCCTTCTGCAGCGCGTCGAGCTGGGCCTGGGCCTTGATCAGCTCGTCCTGCAGGATCTTGCGCGCGTCGGTGTCGCGCGCCTTCTGCTCCTGCGCATCGACCCTGCTGGACGCCGCGCCGGGCGACGCGGTCGCGACGGCACGCGCCTTGGGCGCCGGGATCGTGGTGGGTTGCTGGGCCTCCATCGCCTTGCAGCCCTTGGCATCGGCTTCCTTGGCCGTGATCGTGTTGGTGAACACGTTGTTCGGACAGCGGTAGTAGATGCCCGTGTCCTGCGCCGCCTGGGCGCCCGCGGCGCACAGCGCCAGCAGCGCCGCGGCGGCGGCCGACGAC
>FTJN01003200.1_pt1 | contig 89002 bp, 78 predicted proteins | sample 1658361 | NCBI WGS metagenome assembly FTJN01 (sample SAMEA3914819, study PRJEB12502) | metagenome | biome: forest; material: soil | place: Canada | collected 2010-06-26 | depth 0.3 m
AGCCGCCAGATCTTCCAGCCCGCGCCGCGCAGGCGCACGCACAGCTCGGGCTCCTCGCCGGCGATCAGGCTGTCGCGGTAGCCGCCGACGGCCGCCAGCGCGTCCAGGCGCATCAGCGCGTCGCCGCCGCACGAGCGGATCTCGCCGGCACCGGCGTTCCATTCGATCTCGCACTGGCGATTGAAGGCCGACGCGTGGGGGAAGCGCTCGCGGCGGCGCCCGCAGACGACCGCGCGCTCCGGGTGGTCGGCCAGCGCCTCGTGGGCGGCCTGCAGCCACCCCGGCACCACCTCGCAGTCGCCGTCGAGGAAATGCACGCTCGTCGCCTGCGGGGCGATCTCGACGAGGCGGCGCCAGCCGGCGTTGCGGGCGAGCGCCGCGGTGAACGGGCGGCGCATGTCCAGCTCCACGACCTCGGCGCCCAGCGTCCGTGCCCGGGCGGCGGAGCCGTCGGTGGAGCCGGAGTCGACGTAGACGACCTGCGAGACGGCCCCGAGCACCGACTCGAGGCAACGCACCAGGCGTTGCCCCTCGTTGCGGCCGATGATGACCACGCCCACGTCGGCGAGCACCAGCGGCCGCGAGGCGATCGCGGCGGCCTCACTCAAGGGGCGGCTCCCCGCGCCTGGCCACGATGCGCGCCGGAATTCCCATGGCCGTGGCGCCGGCCGGCACGTCGATCGTGACGACGGCGTTGGCGCCGATGCGGGCGTGGTCGCCGATGGTGATGCCGCCCAGGATCTTCGCCCCCGCCCCGATGTCGACGTGCCCGCCCACCTTCGGCACGCCGCGCCGCGCACCGCCCCCGGCGCCGATCGTCACCTGCTGGAAGATCAGGCAGTTGGGGCCGATCTCGACCAGCGGGTGGATCACGATCCCGTTCGGGTGGGGCAGCATCAGGCCGCCGCCGAGGCGGCAGTTGATGGGCATGTCGGCGCCGGTGATGACTGACCACCATCGATGGCGTAGCACCGCCATGCCGCGCGCCAGGGCATGGATCGGGCCGGGACAGCCGGCGTGGCGCTGAAAGGAACGGATGGAAGCCAGCAGCGAGCGCGAAGGCGACCACGCCCCAATTGACTTGTACTCCCGCGACCAGTCGGGCTCACGAGCGGAGACCGAGCCGCTCATCGGTAGGTCGGCACACCTGCAGTGCCAATGCCGCTTGGAACCTTGCCCACAGGCAGTTGGCCCTTGAGCTCATTGACCGAGTCCGCCAGACGCTGTTCTTGAGGGTCCATCGCCAACCACGCACATGGCGCGGCGACGATAAACAGCAGTAGGTCGGACATCACTGAGAACGTCGAGGTCGTGAAGATCGTGACCAGTGCAGAGACCGTGGTCGCGATCATCACGATCGGGAACGAGCCGATAGCCCGACGATGTGTCGCAGCCGTCGCGCGCAGCCGCCTGAACAGCGAAAAAATGATGACAAAGTGTGGCAGCAGAAACAGGAACAAGCCGACAAGTCCATTGTCCAGCGTGATCGCGACGTACGTGTTCACGAGGTCGATGATGCCTTCGCCCTGTTTCATATCCTGCATGTATGCGGCGTAATTGGGAACGCCCCAAAAAGGACTCTGCTGGATGAGCGCAATGGCCGTATCGAGGAGGCGCTTCCGATAGTCGATCGACGATGTATCAGCCTCGCTGGATCCAAAGACGACCTGAAGCGCGGAATAAACGTACTGGTCGGCGCCGGCGACCTTCAAAGCGATGCCCCCCGCAACACAGGCGAGCAGCAATGCCATGAATTTGTATGGCGCCACCCAGCGCAGGCCACCCAGGCAGAGCAGCATCACCAGCGCGCCCAGCAGCGGCCCGCGCGACCAGGTGGCCAGCAATGCGAGAAAGATCGTAGCAAAGACCGCAAACTTCGCACGAGAGCCGACACGAGCCGCTGGACAGAGCCAGGTCCAGAACGCGAGGCCGAAGGTCATGGCGAACGCCATCACGATGGGCACCGGGAACGTGGACTGCACGCGAATGAACGAGCCGCGCATCAGCACATGCGTCAGCTGCCATTGCACGCCGTAGATGAACTGCAATTCCGAATACACGTTCTTGCGCAGAACCGATTCGAGGAGGCCGACGATCGCGAGGAAAACGAACCCCAGCGCTGCCCTGACCGACACGAACTTCAAGTCGGCGGCGGTTCTGAGGCCTCGCGTCGTCACGTAATACGGCAGCAGGACATCCAGCAGCAATTCCACTGCAGTTCTGAGCAGATTGCTCACGCTGGAACTCTGGAAGGAACCAACCATCTTCATGATCGGATAGGCCATCACGAAAAGATCCATCCAGCGCATCTCGGACCTGATCTTGAGCTTGCGATCGCCCATCAAGGAAAGCGCTGCCGGCAGCAGGACGATCAATGAGATGACACGCGTGTGGTTGAGCTCGATCAGCCGGTTGATACCGCCGACCCCTTCGGTGGACAAGGTGACGGACGGAAACACGAGCAGCAGCAACCAGAACGTCGCGAGTCGGCCCTTGGCGTCAGAGCCGAACATCGACGTGGCAAGCATGCCGACCACCGCGACGCCGATCGTGAAGATCACAGGCTTGAGCGACAGGAAAGAGACTATGGCGGCGCCAAGGAGCACGATCCACGTGCGCCAGTACTCGCGCCGCGTCATGAGGCCGTCGAAAGCTCGCCGCAGCAGCGGCGCAAGCATGGCGTTGAGGATCAACACCGCAAGGAACAACTTAATCGCGTATATCAAGAGCGAACCTTCTCGCCGTCATTTCGGCACAGGCGAATTTCAACAGCGGCGTGCCGGCGGACCGTTCGATGAAGGCGAACGAGCGAACTCGACAATGGCGTCCGGACAGGCGCGGATGAACGCGCCGACGCTGGCATTGTGCCCGGCCTCAGCAAATTTTGGGCCTGCCTTCTGGCAACGCAGCACACTATTCAACACCAACAAAGGCGTGCCGACTTTCGCTGGATGCATGCGATACGATCGCCGCTGCCTTTGAAGCCGGGCGCAACATCGAGTTGGTGCGACCGTCTGGCCCGATGGTTGCATCCAAGTACCGCGCCCCGCCTGACGCAGTCATTACCCAATTTCATATAGTCACACCCAACGAGCACGAATGAACTCAAGCCGCGTTAGCGCACTGGACGGTTGGCGGGGAATCAGCATCGCGTTGGTCCTGGCAGGCCACCTCCTTCCGCTGGGCCCGAAGTCCTGGAACCTGAACGTCGCCGTGGCCGGCTCCGGGATGGCCATTTTCTTCACGCTATCGGGATGCCTGATCACCAGCGTCCTGCTGCGGGACGACAACGTGCGCAACTTCCTGATCCGCCGTCTGATGCGGATCGTGCCGCTGGCTTGGTTGGCGACGATCGTCACCTTGGGGTTGACGGGCGCAAGCGCCGATCGCTGGCTGCCGCATCTGTTCTTCTACGCCAATACAGGCCCGATGTGGCTGACGAATGCGACCGGACATTTCTGGAGCCTGTGTGTCGAGGTGCAGTTCTACGTGATGATAGCGCTGCTGGTGCTGGCGTTCGGCCGACGGGCGCTGTACGTACTTCCGTTGGTGGCGATAGGGGTCACGCTCCTGCGACTGTGGGAGCACAAGGCGATGGTCATCAACACGCCGTACCGGATCGACGAAATCCTCACCGGGTGCACCCTCGCGCTCGTCTTGCACCGCTACAAAGGTCGCGAGCCTATCGACTTTATCGGCCTTGTTCCGTGGATCGGCTTGCCATTGCTTGTCCTTTCCGCCCATCCCGCGGGTGCCGGCGTGAACTACTTTCGACCCTACATCGCCTCGGTCGTGGTCGGCAGTTCCCTGTTCGCCGGCTCGTCATCAATCACCGTCAGGTTGCTGTCATCGCGCCTGCTGGCCTATCTCGCCAAGATTTCTTACGCGCTGTACATCATCCACGGCTGTCTCATGACGTCCTGGCTGGGCACGGGCGACACGCTCGCGAAGTACGCGAAGCGCCCGCTGTTCTTCGCCGTCACCTTCGCGCTGGCGCACTTGTCGACGACCTACTACGAGAGCTTCTTCATCGCGCTCGGCAAGCGCTGGACGGCAGGCTCCAAGTCGACGGAGCCCCTGATTCCCACCGCCGTCGATGACGAGTCGCCCGAGCCTGACAACGAGGCGCCCTTGCGCATCCTCATCGTCTCCGAACACGCGTCCACGCGGTTCGGAGGCGAGGCCGCCCTGGCGTATCACTATTTCCGCGTGATGCACCAACGGGGGCTCGACGTGCGACTGCTGACACACGCCCGGGTGCGCGACGAGCTCACGCAGGCCTTCCCCGACGCTGGGGATCGCCTGCTCTTCGTCGACGATTCGACAGCGCACCGAGTCTTGTGGCGGCTGGGCAAGTTCCTGCCACATCGCGTGGCGTCCTTCTCCACGGGCTTCGTTGCTCGCGTGATCACGCAGCAGGCACAGCGGCGCATCGCACGTCGGCTCGTGCGCGAGGCGGGCGTCCAGGTCGTGCACCAACCCATGCCGGTCTCGCCGCGCGAGCCGTCGCTGATGCATGGCATCGGGGTGCCGGTGGTCATCGGGCCCCTGAACGGCAACATGGAGTTTCCGCCGGCTTTTCGCGAGGCCGGCGGCTACGCCGTCGGCGCCGTCGAACGCCTCGGCCGTCGCGCGAGTGGTCTCATGAACACGCTGTTTCCCGGCAAACGCAGAGCTGCGGTGATCCTGGTCGCGAACGAGCGCACGGGGCAGGCGCTGCCAGACCGCCTTGAAGGACGTGTGGTGCATCTTCCCGAGAACGGCGTCGACCTAACGCTCTGGCGCACCGATGGTGGCGCGTTGCAACGCGCCGACACGGCTTTGGCCACCAAGTTCATCTACATGGGTCGCCTGGTGGACTGGAAGGCCGTGGACCTGTTGCTGCTCGCCTTCGAGCGCGCCTGCCAGCGAGCACCGATCAGTCTGACCATCATCGGGGACGGTGTCGAGCGGATAGCCCTCCAGAGCTTGGCTAAGTCGATGAACTTGGAGGGTGAGTCTGCGCACACCCCGGGAAAGGTGCACTTCGCTGGCTGGCTCAGCCAGCAGGAATGCGCCGCGCGGCTGGCAGCCAGCGACGTGCTCGTGCTGCCGAGCCTCTGGGAATGCGGTGGCGCCGTTGTCCTGGAAGCGATGGCCAGCAGGATTCCAGTGATCGCGACGGCCTGGGGCGGGCCGCTCGACTACCTTGACGACCGCTCGGGCGTGCTCGTCCCCCCGCAGTCGCGCGAGCAGCTTATCCAGGGCTTTGCCGACGCGATGGTCGATCTGGACGCGGATCCGCAGCGTCGTATGTCCATGGGCATGGCAGGCCGCGCACGAATCGAGCGCGACTTCGACTGGGAGCGCAAGGTCGACCGCATCATTTCCCTCTATCGCGAGGTGATCGGTGCTGCGATTGTGCGCTTCGAACAGCACGCTCCTGCATCGACCTGAGTCAGAATGGATTCAATGACACAAGACATCACGACGCTCGCACGCCGCAAGGCCTACTGCGTCATGGGCGCGGGATCTCTGCCGTACGCTCGGCTCTCGATCCAGTCGCTCTGCGCGAATTCCATCGATCCGCTCGACCTGAAAATCATCACCGACGGTGAGTCCGACAAGACGAAGATCGTGGACGCGGTGACCGAACTTGGGATCGAAACGCGGCACCAGGTCTCGGTTCATTCGAAGGCGGAGTTGGACGTGCTCGCCACCGCCCAGTATGTCAATCTGCCCGAATTGCACAGGTTGCGCTCGGGGCATCCCTGCTGGCGCAAGATCACCGATCCGCTGCTGTTGGCGGAGGACGGCGAGGAGATCCTGCTGCTCGATCCTGACTTGTATTTTCCGAATCGCTTCCGGTTCGAGCCGACACCATCGACTGGTGTGCTGCTGATGTGGCAGCGCCCGCATTGCCTACTACCGCATGAGAGCGTGATGAACGCGTATGGCGGCAAGTTGCGCCTCGCGCACCACGTCGACATCGGAGTCGGGCAGTTGCGCCGCAACCTGGACATGCAGTGGATGAACGATCTGGTCGCCACCCTCCGCGGTGGCGGCGAACTGCCGCGCAAGATGCACATCGAGGCGATCATCTGGTCGGCAGTCGCCCTGCGCGAAGGCGGTGGCTACCTGGATCCGACACATTGGCATTGCTGGGCGAACTCGCAATGGAAGCGAGCGGCGCTGAAGATGCGTGTCGCCGGCGTTCGGCTCCTTCGCGGCGAACCGTTCTCCGACATGAAGTGCTTCCATGGTGGCGGCCCGGCCAAATGGTGGATCCCGGACTTCATGAAGGAGGGATTCATGCCGGCGCCCCGCCTGCTCGACGAGCACGTTGCACCGCGCGCGTTCGAGGAATTGACGCAATCGGAGTACCTCGCCGGCCAGCGCTGGAGGGCGCTAGCACGCAAGCTCGGCTACTACGCGATCTTCAAGTCCTGAGCGGCACGCTGCAAGTCAGTTGACGAAGCGCTGCGGCAAGGCCCAATGGATGACCAGCGTCGCCAGCCATCCGACGGCCAGCCCGCCGAGGATCGCGGGGACGGCGAGGGCCTCGCTGCGCCACGTGAAGATGCGGCGTTTAATCTTGAACCAGATGGCCACGGGCCAAGCAGAAAATTGGCAAACGGCGACTGCGACGACGGCGCCCTCGATGCCCCAGAAATGCTGGCCGAACACGATGCCTGCGATGAGCGTGCAGAGCCGGATAAAGTTCGCCAGAGTGGCGTACTTGGGCGACCCTACGGCCTGGTAGCACTCCTCGACGACCTGGTACCGACAGCCGATCGTACCGACCGCCAGGATGCTCAACATCCAGCCGGCGTCGCGATAGCGGTTGTCGTAGAGCATGGTGATGATCGCCGGAGCGCCGATCACGAGTGTGGCCGACAGGAACGTGATAATGCCGTCGTAGGCCCATTGGAACTTCGCCACAGTCTTGGGGAGATCCCGCGGCCGATCCCGGAAGACTTCCGCCAGGGCGGGGTAGACGATACTCATGCAAAGCTTGGAGGACAGGCCTTGCAGCACGTTGGCCATCAGCAGTGCGATCGAATAGATGCCGAACAGGCGCTTGTCGATCAAGCCGCCGAGAATGAACTTGTCAGTGTTCAGCGAAAGAAAGAACAGGATCGACGACAGGAAGATCCACTTGCCACTGTTGAGTATTTCGGACAACGCCGTGCGCTCGAGGCGCAAGCGCGCACGGTGCCCGGGAAGGATCGTGTGGCCCAGGGCCGAACGCACCGCGGCCGCGACGATCGCGCCGACCACAAGCGTCCAGACGGTGTGGGTCGCCATGGCGACGATCACCATCGCAATCGCAGACGCCAGTTGACCGCTCAACTCGATCTTCGTGAGCGTGTGCAGGTTCATCGTGCGCTTCGACTGGGCGATCCGGATCGAGTCGAAACCCTGGATCATCGGTGCGATCGCGAAGACGGCCAGCAGCCAAGGCAGCCGCGGGTCCGCGTACACGGTACCTGCCTTGAAGGTCCCCAGATGGATGCACAGAGTGTCGGCGATCGCCAGGGCAATGCAACCCAGACCAAGGCCGAAACCGCGGATGACCTGCACCGTCCATGCGGTATCGAGCAGGTCGGCGTCGTCGCCGCGCCTGCTCTGAATGACGGCGCGATAGATGCCGATGTCGCTGAACAGGCCCATCGCCGTGATGAGCATGTTGACGACCGACATCAAGCCGAAAGCGTCCGGGAACAGCAGCCTGGCGAGCACGACATTGGTCGCCAGGCGGAGGATCATTGCGACGAGCGTGGCGCCGAGTGTCCATTTGCCCGCGCGCACGATCCGCCCTTTGAGTGCCGGCATGGCGGCTTGGGCTTGCGCGTTCACGGCGAACTCCGTCGCCGCTGCCTGACCTGCGCAGGAACGCCCACGGCGATGTGATTCGCCGGCACATCCGTGAGCACCACGGCGTTGGCACCGATCTGCACGTCGTCGCCGACAACGATCGCACCCAGCAACTTGGCACCCGCGCCCACGTCGACCCGGTCACCCAGTCGCGGCGCCACGGGCGAGTCGACGTTGCGAAGACCAATCACGACGCCATTGCGGATGCGGCAGTCGTTGCCGATGACCGCATAGCCACTGACGATGATGCCTCCGAAGTGATCGATGGCCAGGTTGCGACCGATCTGCGCCTCGCAAGGAAGCTCGATCCCGGACAGGATCTGTACCATCTTGTAGAGGATGTGATACAGGAAGGAGAACGGCATGCGCAGCAGCCTCGGATGAAGCGAATAGCGCCAGCGGCCGAAACGATAGATCACGAGCGCCCAGAAGCCTTGCGATCCGAGCCGCGAGCCGTTGGCGCGGAAGTCACTCCGGATGTTTGGAAAGACCATCGGCTTCAGCGCGTCGGGACACGGCCCAGCCGCGTTCGAAACGCGATCTTGATCGTGCGGCGCATGTGCGACAGCAGGCCTCGATGCGAATCGGAACCGCGCCGTCGTCGAATGCCGTTGCCCAGCAGGAGCAGGTCGGCCAGCAGATCCAGCGCGACGAAGGACAGCACGCCGGCCAGGCCCCGACTCTTGCGGAAGAAGAGCATCGCGCTCTCGGTCTGCAACGCCTCGAGCTGTCGCCCGGAGTTGCTCAAGGCACCAACCGACTTCGCGCTCTCGCCACCGATGTGGACGACCGACACGTCCGGGTAGTAGACGACCTTCCAGCCCGCACGCTTGGCGGACATGCAGTGATCGACTTCCTCGAAATACAGGAAATATCGCGGGTCGAACAGACCGACCTGTTCGACGACTTCGCGACGGACGAGGTAGTAGCACCCCGGCACCCAATCACACTCTCGAAGACTGGCGTGGTCCCAATCCATGTCATCGACCATCCGGCCCGCTGCGCCGCGCAACAGGCCGGTGCGACCGGCGAACAAGTTCAAGGGGGTAGGGAAATAGCGGCAGCTCGGCTGCAGCACGCCGTCGCGACCGATCAACTTCACGCCCAGGATGCCGCACTCAGGATGCGTCGCCATGTAGTCCAGCGGACCGTCCAGCGCATTCTCGGGAACGAAGGCATCCGTATTCAACAGGAGGATGAAGGGCGAATCGATGTACGGGAGCGCCAGGTTGTTTGCCCGGCCGAATCCGACATTGCTGTCCGACTTGATCAAACGAACCCGCGGGTGGTCGCGCTCCAGCTTGGCGACGGACGCATCTCGAGACGCATTGTCGACGGCGATGACCTTGTTGGGTTGGACCTTGACCAGTGCGGCATCGAGCGCCTCAAGGCACGGGTCTAGAAGTGATTCAGTGTTGTAGCTGACCAGCAAGGTGGTCAGCTTCGCCGGACCATTGCTCAACATCGCCGAATTTGTCGCAGCCATCTAGGGGAAAGTTCTTCCAGCACGTTAAGAGAGTGCCAACTGCACGATGCCGCACTGCACCATGGTGCTTGCGGCGTCGAGTCTATATCAACCGTAGAACGGTTGAAGCGGTCGTTTCAAAGGCGCACGTGCGGCGGTCGATGGCGGACGGCGATGGGTGCGATTTTCAGCAACCGCTCCACCAGCAGCTGGCGTTGCGCTGTTCGACCGCAGCCTTCCATTTCGCATTGCCGTTGTCGGCCATAGATTCCTTCATGCCCCAACTACCGCTTTTGGACGGCAGGCCGGCGTGGCTGTAGTAGGTGAACGTCTGGCCGCCGGCGCTCTTCCAATTGGCAATCATCTGCTCGTACGCGCCCTGCATGCGGGCATCGCGATTGGCGGCGATCATCAGCGTGCTGAGCTTGGCGTCGGTATCGCCTGCAGGCGCCACCAGATGCTGGCCCCCTTCGTAAGCCCACATAGGAACGCCGTACTTGGCGGTGACGGCCTTGGTACCCTTCATCCAAGTCAACGACTGCGCCAGCGCGCCTCCCGGCGCCTGCACGCTCAGAGTGGCCAAAGGCGTGGCCAGGATCTTGCCCAGCAGGTCATGCCCCGTCAGCTCCTGGAAGAGCGCATTCAGTCCGCCGTCCGCCTGGGCGTACCAGGTCGAGACGACGGGACGTGCCGTCGCCCCTCCAAGGTAGTAGCCGAAGTAAGGCGCAATGGCCGCGGCGTCGATCCACTTCGCGCAGGGTTGGCCGAGCGTACGCGCGGCAACGGTGCAAGCCAGCACTTGCTCGGTCTGCGAGGGCTGCGCTGCCTGGGTGTTGGAGATGCAACGGAAGCGGGATGCGGCCGCCGAGGAGGACCCCTTGGCAATGCGGCAGACATTGACAAGGCGCTGCGCGTACCAGTTGCTCTCGAGCGACCAGATGTTGGTGCCCTTGGCGACTTCGTCGGGCCAGGCGGCCTGGGCTTGCGCCAGCATCCACTGGGTGGCCTTGAAGGCGTAGTTCCAAGGTTCGTTCCCGTACTCGAGGTTCACCTTCAGGCTGGTCGACAGCGTCTGTGTCGCCAGACGGCTGAACTGCAGGACATAGTCATCGTCGACGTGAGCCGGCAGCGAGATCCAGGGATCGGCGCCTGCCACATTGGCCAAGCTCAGCATCGCCTCGACCGGCACGCCCTTGGTGCTCGACCAGATGCGGTTCGTCACCTGCGGACGCGAGCTCCAGCTGCTCAGAAGGTTGCTGTTGGTGGCGCCCCAATCCATGAAGCGCAGCGTCCGGAATCCCTTCACGTCGGCAAGGAACTGTGGGTTCCAGAGGTTGTCCTTGGGAAACGATTCGAACGGCACGAACGCGCCTTTGGAGCCGCCGCAGGATGCCGCGTCGGCGGCGAACGTCTGCAGATTGGAGGCGCATGCGCCGCCCGGCAAGTAAACCCGGATGTTGCGCAGGTGATTGCCTGGCTGCGTGGCAGCGATCGTCAGCCAGAAGCTGGCCGTCGAACCGCTGCCCAGGTCAACGACGTCGCGCCCCGGCTTCGATGCTGTGGCGGACTTGACGGCCGCCCCACCGTAGGTGATGGTACCGGCCCCGTCGTAGGCGACGATGTAGCGACCGGCGGGCAATGAGCCCGAGCTCGACAGCATCGTCGTCACCTTGCGGAACTTCAGGCTCAAATCGTCATCGGCGGGAAGTGACTTCGGGTAGCCGTCCGCGTCGAGATCCAATGCAGCCTCCTCGAGCGTGTCCCAACTTCCTGCACCGGCCGCGAAGTTCGCGCAGGTCTTCGTTGAAGCGCACTGGGTCAGCCAAGCACTGGCGCGTTTCATCACGTCGATGGTCGGGATCGCGGTGGAGAAATAGGTCAGCCCGCTGACGTTGAGGCCCACGCCCGAGCGCGGCGGTGTGGATACCGACGACAACGGAACCGAATAGCCATTCGCGTCGGCAGTTTCGGCAGGCGCGGAGACGACACTTCCCGACGTCGGATCTGTCACGGCAGCCATTGCAACGGTGACATCTGGCGAGGCGCCGCTAGCGTCGAGCACCGGGGCGACGATGGCCTTGGTCGCCGCGTCGGCTCCCGCCGCCCCTGCGGCGGAGTCGCTGGTACCGTCATTGACGACGGGAATGCTGCTTGCTCCGACATTGACGCTGGCCGTGACCGATGCGGCAGATGCGCTATTTGTCGATTCATCCGTGACACCGCTGCCGCCGCCACAGGCGGCAAGTGCGGAGCTCAGGCTGACCAAATAGGCAGGATGACGCAGCATTCTGCGGAAATCAAAAGGCATGTCGAAGTCTCGGGAAGAGTGCGCACCAGAAAGGTACGTGGCGATAACAATCGCCAGACCGTGCGGTTTCACTCCCTTCTTCGGCAGCCCCGACGCTCTTGTTGAACAAGATATAGCGCCCACTACCCAATCAATTCCGCTTTCGACGAAACCAGTCGTAAGTAACGCTGCAGCTTGATGAGCTGGCGCGCCTGCGGCTACAAAATCGGCCCTTTCTGTAAGAGGTGATGCGGCAAGTCCGCCAATCTCGGATACGGCACGGGGTGTCGCTACGAGGATCAGCGCGGCGATTGCGAGCGCACCCTGTGCCCTTCGAAGGTGCATGGCGTCGAGAATTCCTGACGCCCGTGCGCTCACCCCAACCCCACCAGCTGCCGCCGCGCGGCAGGCGTCAGCGCCGTGACCAGCGCCTTGATGAAGTCATCCTGCGCGCGGAAGCCGGCGGCGGAATCGCGGTCGATGGACGAAACGCGGAACAGCAGCCCGTCCACGATCTCGCCGCGCAGGCCGTGGCGGATCTCGGAGACCTTGCGGTCCCAGCCACTCAGGCTTTGCTGGTCGCCGACGATCGTCCAGTAGGTAACGGGCTCGTAGCGGCTGTCGCCGTACTGGGTCTCGAGGCGGCGCACGCGTACCGCGCCCGCCGGCACGGCCAGTTGGTCGAGGCGATTGCTCTTCACGCGGAACCCTTGCGCAGGGTAGCAAACCTCGGGATAGTGCAATTGCACGTCGTCGTCGGCCTGGTCGGCGCCATAGGCGATCGACAGCATGATGCGGCGGCCCGCGTCGTCGAAGTAGACGCGGTTGAGCATCTGACTGTAGAGCTTGTCGAGCATCGCCGCCGTCTGCGGGTCGACGATACCCCCGGCCGTACGGTCGTCGACACGCCAGTTCGCGAAGTTGACCGGCACGAGCTCCTCGAGCTTGAACGGTCCGCGCAGAAGGGCCAGCCGCTTGGTGGGCACCAAGGCCTGGCCCGCGGCCGCGGCCCCGGCCATCAGCACGGTCGCGATCGCGGCCCGGCGGTTGAGCTTGGCTTCAGACATGCTGTGGCTCCGCCGTCGAGGTGCGAGCGGCGAGCCAGCGCAGGCCGCTGTCGGTGGCGATGATGAACATCAATGCAGTCATGAACAGCACCAGGCCGGCGAAGCCGTGCAGGAAGCCCTGGCCCGCCTCGTCGCCGAAGTGATAGGTGATCAGTGCCAGCACGATCACGCGGATCACGTTGGCCATGAACGAGATCGGCACGATCAGGATCGCCAGCATGATGTTTCGCAGCAGCGACGTGTGGCGCACGACGTTCAGGTACAGCAGGCCCATCGCCTCGAGCGAGAACAGCGTGTGCAGGCCCGCGCAGGCGTCGGCCACCAGCAGCTGGTACTGGCCGATCTGCAGGATCACGCCCGAGCGGGCGATCGGGTAGCCGGCGCCGAACAGCAGCGTCGTCGCGACGCTGGAGACCGCGAGCTTCAGCGGCTGCGTGATCGAGTCGACCAGCGTCGCCGGCAACGGGATCAGGAAGATCATGAAGAACAGCGGGAACGCTGCGGCACGCAGTTGCCGCGAGCCGCGCAGCAGCAGGATCAGTCCCGGCAGCAGGAAGACGACCGACAGCGTCTGCGAGCTCAGGATGCGCTGCGAGCGCCCGAACACATAGAAGACGAGTGCGATGAACACGAGCAGCCAGCCGATCACGGGCTTGGGCGTGTCGGCCGCCGCGTCGTCGATGCGGTCCCAGGCGCGCCAGGACAGCCACAGGCAGATCGCGAGCACGATCGGGCCCTGGCTCTGCTCCTCGGTCGTCCAGATGTTGCGGACCAGGTCGACCAGCGTCGGCACGTACAGCGCCAGCAGGCCCAGCACGCAGATCCACCACGGGATGGTGCGGGGCGCCGTCAGTCGGCCGATCGCGTTCATCTGCGGATCACAGCTCGTTCATGATGACGCCGGCAAGGCGCACCTGGCCGGCCTGAAGGGTCGCGACCATGTCCTGCAGGGCCTGCACCTTGTTGGCGTCCTTGCGGCTCACGATCAACGCCGATCCGCAGCGCGACGCGATCACGGAGCCGTCGCTGCCGAAGACGGCCGCGGGCGTGTCGACGATCACGTGGTCGAACTTGATCGAGACCTCGCGCAGCAGCATGCCGAACGACGGGCCCTCGACGAGCTCGAGCGGATTGGGCGGCTGCACGCCGACCGGGATCACGTACAGGTTCGGGATGCCCGGCACCGACTTGACGACGCCCTTGCCGCCGCGGCCCGAGAGCACGCCCGACAGCCCCGTGCCGCCCGGCACGCCGAACACCTGGTCGATGCGCGCGCCGCGCATGTCGGCGTCGATGACCACCACCTTGCCGCCCAGCTGGGCCAACGCCACCGCGAGGTTGGCGCAGAAGTAGGTCTTGCCGTCGCCGCTGTTGGGGCTGACGACCGCCAGCGGGCGCCGCTGTCCCTTGGCCTCGTTCTGCGTGCGCATCAGGATCTGGCTGCGGATCGCGCGGAACGCCTCGGCCTGGTGGCCGAAGGGCTGGTTCAGCATCACCAGTTCGGGCGCGCTCTTGCGGGATTCCTCATCCGCGTACGCGTACTTGAACTGCTGCGCCAGCGCCTGCAGCACGTCCTCGGTGTCGGCCAGGCCCAGGGCGATCGCGGCTTCGCCGAAGCGCAGGTCGTTCTCGCGCTGGTAGCGGCCGATGCGATCGAGATCGTCGGCCGACAGGTTGCGCGCGTCCTGGATCAGCTCCCCGATGGACTTCGACTTCGACCCCCCCTCTTGCTGGCCCTCGCCGATGTAGAGATCCGGCCCTTGTAGCTTTTCGTTCATGCTTGCCCTTTTTCAGGCCCCGTCAGCCGCCTGCCGGAGATCACGCGTTCCTGAATCATCGCCATCTGGCCCTTCAATCGTCGATTCATCGTTGGGCTGGGCATGATCCCAATCACCGGCAGCCCCAGGAAATCAATCGAATCCGTTGTGGTGCGCAGGCGCTTGTCGAATTGCTCGATCAGGAGCGCCATGCCGAGGCCCCCGAAGATCGCCGCAAGAAAGCCAACCACCAGACTCGCAGCCAGCTTCGGCGACGAAGGTTCGATCGGCATGCTCGCCTGGCTGATCACCGTTGCGTTGCTCTGCCGGTTCTGACTTTCGAGGTTGGTCTGATTCACGCGGGCGAAGACCTGGTCATACGCCCGCTGCGCATTGTCGACGTCGCGCGCCAACACTGCCGCTTGGTCGCGAGTTTCTTTCATCGCCAGCACTTTGGTGCGTTGCGCATCAAGGGCGTCTTGGATTTCAGCTTCGCGTTGGCGGCTGACGCGCGCGTCGATACCAACAGCGCCGGTGACGTCGCTGGTCGCGCGGGCAATCTTGGATTTCAGCGAAGCGACTGCCTCGCGGGCGTCCACCACCTGGGGGTTCTTGTCGCCGTAGTGTGAGGACAGCTCCTGCAGCTTGAGCTCGGCCGTCGCAAGCTCGCCCTTGAGCCCGCTGACCGTGCTGCTACCCAGCACTTCCTGCATCTGACTCGCGTTGCCGACCTGGCCCTGACGGGTCGAGGCGTCGATTCGCGCCTGCTGGATGGCCACCAAGCTGTTCGTGAGCGCGTTCAGCCGGCTCAGTTCCAGGTCGAGGTGATCGTCGCTGCCGATGATCTGCTTGTCTTTTTGGAAGGCCGACAGCTTGTTCTGTGCCGTCTCGAGGGCGTCGCGCGCGGCCTTCTGTTGGTCGCTGAAGAAGCCCGAGTACTGCTTGGCCGGATCGACGCGCAGTTCGATGGAGGTTTCCAGGTAGGCCTGCACGTACGCGTTGGCTACGGTCGCCGCAAAACGGGGGTCCGCCGACTTGTAGCTGATGTTGATGACGGTGCCGCCCGGCACCGCCGCCTTGACGTCGACGCCGGCCTGCACGAAGTTGACCAGCCACTCCTGCAGCGAGCCACCGCTCTTGCCCACACTCGCCCACGCGGCCTTCAGGTCGGCGGTGTCGGCGAGCTTGAGGTTTTGCACGACGCGTAGCGCGACGCGGTCGCTGCGGATGATCTCCATCTGCGTATTGATCACGGAAGGCGACGTCTGCCCTCCCGTCAGCAGCGCGCTGACCGGATCGGGTCGCGAGTCGATCAGGATCGACGCCGTCGCCGTGTAGATCCGCGTGGCGAAGATCACGTACAACACGGTCGCAGTGACGACCACCAGGAACACGGCCAGCGCCGGTACCCAGCGCGCCCGGATCACCGCCAGGATATGGGAGAGATTCATGAGATGGCCCCGGTCGTCAGAACAGGCTCTCGCGGATGTACATCACGTCGCCATCCTTGAGAGTGTCTTCCATCGACGGTTCGATGGTCTGGATGCGGCCATCCGGGCCGCGGCGGCTGATCTTCAGCCCCTTGAGGGTACCGCGCGGCGTGGCGCCGCCGGCGGCGGCGACCGCCTGCATCACGGTCATGCCGCGCTCCAGGCGCATCGCGCCCGCGTGCTGGATCTCGCCGTACATGTAGATCTGCGGCGCGCGATCGACCCAGATCGTGTCGCCCGGCATCACGACGATGTCGTCGTTGCTGCCGCCCGGCGCGAAGATCTTCGGCAGGTCGGCCTCGTAGCGGAAGCTCTGCCCGTTGCGGCGGCCGATCAGCACCACGGTGTCCGAGCCGGCGCCGGCGATGATGCCGCCGGCCAGCGAGATGACCTCGGTCAGGCGCATGTTGGCGAGGTCGAGCGGGAGGCGGCCGGGCTTTCCGACCTGGCCCAGCACGTTGACCTGGTTCGCGCGAACGTTGGTCACGACGATGAGTACCTGGGGATCCTTGACGATCTCGCCCTTCTTCAGCGCCTGAGCCACGCGCTGTTCCGCGGCGTTGATGGTCAGGCCACCCAGGTTGACACGGCCCAGCAGCGGGTAGGTGATGTCGCCCGCCTCGTTGACGCGGGTTTCCAGGCTGAGATCCGGGCTCTGGTAGACCGTGATGCGAATCGTGTCGCCGGCGCCAATCCGGTATTGCTCCGTCACCGCGGCGGCGGGCACGGGGCTCGTCGCCGTCGGCGGGGGAGCTGTCGTGCGCGTCGCGGTAGACGCGGCCGGCGCGGTGGCGGCGGAGACGACCTGCGCCGCCGAGGCGACGATCAGCGCGACGAGCGCGCAGACGGCCCGGGCGCGTCGAGAAGGTGCGTAAGTCATGGTCATGTCATTCCCTTTCATTTCTTCGCGGCGTCGCCACCGGACTGGGGCGGCAGTCGAACTTCGACCCTGGAAGCCGGTGCGTCCGGGAGGCTCACCCGAACCTTGGGCGTCTGGGAGACAGCCGGCAGGCTGATCTGGCCACCGGACGACCCGGCGGCGGGCAAGCTCACCTGGACGCCGGACGCGGTGTTGACCGGCAGGGTCACCCGCGCGCCGGCTGGACCGACGGGTTGCGAGGCGACCTCGACGTCCTTGATCGAGAAAGTGGACGCCGACGCCGCCAGCGCTTCGTACGGCGCGCTGTAGGTGACCTTGGCGACGCTGCGCAGCGCGCCCAGGTTGCCCTCGGTGGCCTTGCGGCGGCCTTCGATCGCCAGGTACTGCCCGATCGCCGCCTTGGCCTTGTCGAAGGCGACCGGCACCGAAGTGCTCGCCGTGACGTAGGTTACATGCACTTGATCCCCGGCGGAGGCCACCAAGCCGTGGCCATCCTGAACGGCGGCGAGCGACTTCAGCGCAGCCAGCGGGATCTGCTCCGCAGGATGCGTGCTCTGCTGGCCGCGGTAGGGGTAGTTGCCCGCCTTGAACCAGGCCTCGACCTCGGCCGTGGACTTGCCGCCCGCCACCATCGACCGCAGCGCGGGGATCTGGGCTTCCGGCACCTTGGCCAGGTATTCCTGCATCGTGTAGACGCGACGGCTGGCGAACAGGTCGGGATTGGCGTCGTAGTACGCGTGCACCGCCTGGTCGGTCGGCGCGGCCACGCTCTGGGCCGCCTGCTCCACGTAGGAGCGCGCCAGCACCTCGCGCCGCGCGGCGTCGAGCGCCTGCTGCGCGCCGGGCTCCAGGTCCATCTTGTTCTTCTCGGCCTTCTCGACGATCAACTGCTCGTCGATCAACTGCTCGAGGACCTTGCGGCCGGCTTCCTCCTGCTGCTCGGGACGCAGGCCGCGTTCGCGTTGCAGGCGGTAGTTGATCTGGTGCACCGTGATCTCGGTGCCGTCCACGCGCGCGGCGGACTGCGTGGTGTCTTTCTTGTGGCCGGTGCAGGCGGCCAGCAGCAGCGCCGAGGAAACCACGGTTGCCGCCAGTACGGTGTGCCGCATCGTCGTGTTGTTGTTCGTCATGAGACCCGCTCTCCCCGGCCCTGTGAGGCCTCTTTGATGTTTACACGCGCCCGATCGGCTGGTAGTCGAGGCCGGCGTCGCGCACGACCTTCGGCTCGTACAGGTTGCGGCCGTCGAAGATCACGGGCGTCTTCAAGGTGCTCGCGATGCGCGCGAAGTCGGGGCTGCGGAACTCCTTCCACTCGGTCACGATGGCCAGCGCGTCGGCGCCCACCAGCGCGGCGTCCGGGTTCTCGGCGTAGCGGATGCGCGGCTCGTCGCCGAAGACGCGGCGCGCCTCGGTGATCGCCACGGGATCGTAGGCCGTCACCGTGGCGCCGCGCGCGAGCAGTTCGCCGATCAGCACGCGGGCGCTGGCCTCGCGCATGTCGTCGGTGTTCGGCTTGAACGCCAGGCCCCACACCGCGAAGCGTAGCCCGCTCAGGTCCTCGCCGAAGCGGCGCACGATCTTCTGCACCAGCACCTGCTTCTGCGCGTCGTTGGCGTCCTCGACGGCCTGCAGCACCTTCAGGTTGCGGCCGCTCTCCGCCGCGGTGCGGATCAGCGCCTTCACGTCCTTCGGGAAGCACGAGCCGCCGTAGCCGCAGCCGGCGTACAGGAAGTGGTAGCCGATGCGCGGATCGGAGCCGATGCCCTGGCGCACGAGCTCGATGTCGGCGCCCAGGTTCTCGGCCAGCAGCGCCAGCTCGTTCATGAACGAGATGCGGGTGGCCAGCATCGCGTTCGCGGCGTACTTGGTCAGCTCGGCAGAACGCACGTCCATGACCACGAGCTTGTCGCGATTGCGCTGGAACGGTGCATAGACCGCACGCAGCAGGTTGATCGCGCGGTCGTCGTCGGCGCCGACCACGATGCGGTCCGGCTTCATGAAGTCGTCGACCGCCGCGCCTTCCTTCAGGAATTCGGGGTTGGACGCGACGGAGAACTCGAGCGCGATGCCGCGGGCGTCGAGCTCGGCCTGGATCGCGGCCTTGACCTTGTCGGCGGTGCCCACCGGCACCGTGCTCTTGTCGATGACCAGCTTGTAGTCGGTCATCAGGCGGCCGATGTTGCGCGCCGCGGCCAGCACGTATTGCAGGTCGGCCGAGCCGTCTTCGTCGGGCGGAGTGCCCACGGCGATGAACTGCAGCGTGCCGTGCGCGACGGCCACGCCGATGTCGGTGGTGAACTGCAGCCGGCCCGAGGCGGCGTTGCGCTCGACGACCTTGTCCAGGCCCGGTTCGTGGATCGGGATGCCGCCATTGTTGAGCATGTCGATCTTGCGCGGATCGACGTCGAGGCAGACGACGTGGTTGCCCATCTCCGCCAGGCAAGCACCGGAAACCAATCCGACGTAGCCGGCTCCGATCACTGTGATTTTCATGAGCTGTGAGTGCTGAAAAGAAGAGTCAGGCGCGCGCCCGATCCGGGCGCGAAGGGATCACTGCGACGCTGCGCTGGCAGCGAAGGGGGCGGACGCGGCAGTAGCAGGCGTCGTGCCCGGTGCAAATTTGCCCAGGTAATCGATGCGCGCCTTGGCGCGCAGTTCCTTGGTTTCAGCTTGGAGCGCGTCGCGCTTCTTCTGGTTCCAGAGGAGCTGCTCGATCGGGCCCTTGGCCTGTTCGAGGGTCGCCGGCTGGTCCCGGATCTCGACCATCGTCAGCGCGGTCAGGCCTTGCGGCTGGGGGACGGCGATCGTCTGCCCGACGCTCATGGTCGAAATCTTCGGCAACAACGGGCCCAGCGATTCGGCCGGCTGCGCCGTCTGCGTCACGTTGGTGGCGATGGCCTTGGCCTTGAGCAGGTCGGCGACCGCCGCCGCGCCGGTGACCCCCTGGACCGCGGCCGACAGCGGGCCGGCCTGGTCCTTGTCCACGCGGGCGTCGACCCGCTGGATCACGTAGACCTTGCGCTGGCCGAAGTTGACGGGATGGCCGTCGTAGTACTGCTTGATCTCGTCGGCCGTCGGCTTCGGGATCTTGGCCGCGAACTGTTCGACGTAGTAGCGGGCCAGGGCGTCCTTGCGGGCGGCTTCCAGGGCTTGCAGCACGCCCGGGTTGCGATCGAGCTTGTCCTTTTCGGCCTTCTGCACCGCCAGGCGCTGCTCGACCAGGCTTTGCAGCACGCTGGCGGCCTCGGGCGCCGACGCGGCGGGATGGGCGGCGGCGATCTGCTTGACCGCGAAATCGAGCTGGTCCTGGCTGATCTTCTCGCCGTTGACCGTGGCGACGGCCGCCGACGTGTCCTCGTTCTTCTTGCCGCACGCCGCCAGCAGCGACGCGACGCACACGAGCGTCAGGGAAATCCTGGATACCGATAGCAAGTTCATTTTTGGGCCGGAGTGTTCTGCGAAGCCGCGGAGGCGGCGGTGCTGGCGGCGGGAAGCGCCGGGGCCGGAACCGACGCGGCGGCGTTGCCGCCGGCCGGGGCCAGGGCCGCGAAGCGGCCGAGGTATTCCACCTTGGCGCCGTCGCGGATGGTCTTCTGCAGGTTCATCAGGAATTCGCGCCGGCCCTGGTTGCCCAGGAACTGCTCGATCGCTGGCCGGGCGTCGGCCAGCGTCTTGGGCGCCGAGGCGCTCGAGACCAGCGTCAGCGCCGAGACGCCGAACTGCGACGGCACGACCATCGATTCGCCGTCCTTCATCGCGGCCAGTTTGTCCAGCACGTTGGGCGGCAACTGCTCGGAGGCGTCCTGCTCCTGCTTGCTCGTGAAGGTCAGCTTCTGCGCCTTCAGCCAGTCGGTGAGTTCGGCGGAGGTCTTCAGCGACTGCACGTGCGCGTCGATCTCGGTGCGGCGCTCCTCGGGCGCCTGGATGTCCAGGCGCTGCAGCGTGTAGACCTTGCGCTGGGCGAACAGCGCCGGGCGGCTGTCGTAGAACTTGCGCACGGCGTCGTCGGCGGGCTTGCCGGTGGTCTCGGCCGCCTGCTCGATGAAGCGGCGCGCGAGGATGTCGCGACGGGCCGCCTCGATCTGCGCAACGACCTTCGGATCCTTGTCGAGCTTGGCCGCCACGGCCTTCTGGGCGACGATCTGCTCGTTGATCAACTGGTCGAGCGTGTCCTTGGACGCGGCCTCGCCGGCGTCGGGGCGCATGCCGCGCTGCTTCTGGAGCGCGATGGTCAGCTGGGCCGCCGTCAGTTCGTCATCGTTCACCTTGGCGACCACCTCGCTGCCGGCGTCGCCCGCGGCGACGTCCTTCTTCTGGCCGCAGGCCACCAGCAGGGTCGCGGCCAACGTGGCCAAGGCAACGGCGCCGATCCGGGCGCGGCTGGTCATCTTTTCGGAACGCATCATCGACGGGAGCCCCTCATGGCCTTTTCCGGCCCGTGGCGTGGCGCTGCGCGCCACGAATCAATAGCGGGCGTCCACGACAGACATGGCTCGCCCGGCCGCAGTGCGGCAAACGGGCGATTGTAGAGACTAACCTGCGTCAAACTCGCGACGACGGCGCCGGGCGCGCAAACCAGGCGTCACGGCGCCCGGAACGTGCGAAAGTGCCGTGAACAGGCTCTAAGGGCCGAAGCGGTCGAGGAAGTCCCGGTAGGCCAGGGCAATCCCTTGTTTGAGGTCGATCCTGTGCTTCCAGCCCAGGGCGTGCAGGCGCCCCACGTCCAGCAGCTTGCGGGGCGTGCCGTCCGGCTTGCTCGCGTCGAACACGATTCGTCCGGCGAAGCCGACGACCTCCATCACCGTCTCGGCGAGCTCGCGGATGGTGACGTCCTCGCCGGTGCCGACGTTGACCAGCGGCCCGTCGTAGCCCTGCGCCATCATGTGGACGCAGGCGTCGGCCAGGTCGTCGACGTACAGGAATTCGCGCATCGGCGTGCCCGAGCCCCAGACCACGTACTCGGCGTCGCCGCGCTGCCTGGCCTCGTGCGCCTTGCGGATCAGGGCCGGCAGCACGTGGCTGGTCTGCAGGTCGTAGTTGTCGTTGGGCCCGTACAGGTTGGTCGGCATCGCGCTGACGTACTGGCGGCCGTATTGGGCGTTGTAGGCCTCGCACAACTTGACCCCGGCGATCTTGGCGATCGCGTAGGGCTCGTTGGTCTCTTCCAGCGGGCCGGTCAGCAGCGAATCTTCACGAATGGGCTGCGGTGCGAACTTCGGGTAGATGCAGCTGGAGCCCAGGAACATCAGGCGCTGCACGTCGGCCTCGTGTGCACCGGCGATCAGGTTGTCGGCGATGGCCAGGTTCTCGTGCAGGAACTGCGCGCGGAAGGTGTTGTTGGCCTGGATGCCGCCCACCTTGGCCGCCGCGATGAAGATGTACGCGGGCCGGGTGCGCGCGAGGTAGGCGCGCGTGCCAGCCGCGTCCTGCAGGTCGAGTTCCGCGCGCAGCGGGGCCAGCACGTTGGTGTAGCCGCCGGCCTTCAGCCGCCGCACCAGCGCCGAGCCGACCATGCCGCGGGCGCCGGCGACCAGGATCGCCGCATCCTTGGCCGGCACGCGTGCGCCCTCACTCATGGTGGCTGAAGGTCTGGAAGCCGGCCATGCTGACCATCGCGTCGCGGCGCGCCGTGAGGTAGTCGGCGTCGATCATCTCGGCCACCAGTTCCGGCAGCGTCGTGGTCGGCGTCCAGCCCAGCTTTTCCTTGGCCTTGGTCGGGTCGCCCAGCAGCGTCTCGACCTCGGTCGGACGGTAGTAGCGCGGATCGACGCGCACGATGACCTGGCCCGGCTTGCACCTGGACTTGTCGCCGGTGACGCTGTCGACGATGCCGACCTCCTTCTCGCCGTCGCCTTCGAAGCGGATGGTCATGCCCAGCCGCTCGGCCGACATGCGCACGAAGTCGCGCACGCTGTACTGCACGCCCGTGGCGATCACGAAGTCCTCGGCCTGTGCCTGCTGCAGCATCAGCCACTGCATCTGCACGTAGTCGCGCGCATGGCCCCAGTCGCGCAGCGCGCTCATGTTGCCCAGGTACAGCGACTCCTGCAGGCCCAGCGCGATGCGCGCCATGGCGCGCGTGATCTTGCGCGTGACGAAGGTCTCGCCGCGCATCGGGCTCTCGTGGTTGAACAGCACGCCGTTGCAGGCGTACATGCCGTAGGCCTCGCGGTAGTTCACCGTGATCCAGTAGGCGTAGAGCTTGGCGACGGCGTACGGGCTGCGCGGATAGAACGGCGTCGTCTCCTTCTGCGGAATCTCCTGCACCAGGCCGTACAGCTCCGACGTGGAAGCCTGGTAGAAGCGCGTCTTCTTCTCGAGCCCCAGGATGCGGATCGCCTCGAGCAGGCGCAGCGCGCCGATGCCGTCGGCGTTGGCGGTGTACTCGGGCTCCTCGAAGCTGACCGCCACGTGGCTCTGCGCCGCGAGGTTGTAGATCTCGTCGGGCTGCACCTTCTGGACGATGCGCGTCAGGTTCGTGGAATCCGTGAGGTCGCCGTAATGCAGGACGAAGTCGCGGTCGTCGACGTGCGGATCCTGGTACAAGTGGTCGATGCGATCGGTGTTGAAGGACGAGGCCCGGCGCTTGATGCCGTGGACCTCGTAGCCCTTCTTCAACAGGAACTCCGCCAGGTAGGCGCCGTCCTGCCCCGTGACGCCGGTGATGAGGGCTACTTTTTTGTCGGTCATGCAACGATTATGACCTTTCTTCGCGAGGGTTCGAAGGCCGCGGGCGGGGCGCCCGGCGCCCGCCGTGCTGGCCTCGTCCATAATCCGCGCGATGCCTCGGGCGGCCCTGCAGACGCCGGCCAACCGGCCGATACCCACCACCGCAATGATCCGCCTCTCCGACGTCGTCCACGGCCGCAACAACAACTTCCACCTGCTCCGCCTCGTCGCGGCGTCGGCGGTGCTCTATTCGCATTCGTTTCCGCTGGCCACGGGCGACACGCGCACCGAGCCGCTGCGCGCCGCCTACGGGTGCACGTTCGGCTCGATCGCGGTCGACCTGTTCTTCCTCATCAGCGGCATGCTGGTCACGATGAGCCTGGTCCGGCGCAGCAGCGCCCTCGACTTCGCCAAGGCGCGCTTCTTCCGCATCTGGCCCGGCCTCACCGTCGCGGTGCTGCTCACGGTGTTCGTGCTCGGCCCGATCTTCACCACCGCCCCCTTCTCGAGCTACTTCACCGCCAAGGACACGGCGCGCTACGTCTACCTGAACCTGTCGCTGTTCAAGGGCGTCGCCTACGTGCTGCCGGGCGTCTTCGCGACGAACCCCTGGCCGTCCGCCATCAACGGCTCGCTCTGGACACTGCCCTCGGAGGTGCGCTGCTACGTGGCGCTGCTGGCGATCTGGCTGTTGCTCAAGCCGCTGAAGCGTCCCGGCAGCCTGCGCTGGGCGCTCGCCGGCGCCTGGGTCGCGCTGTTCGCCGGCGTGGCGTGGTCGCTGCGCACCCAGTCGATCGAGGATGCCCCGGCGCGCCTGTGGCTGATGTTCTGCTCGGGGGCGATGCTCTACCTGCTGCGCGATCGCATCGTCCTGTCGTGGACGGCGCTGCTGGCCATCGCCGTGGTCCTCGCGTTGGCGGCCGGCCACGGCATGGCCTTCGGAATCGTCTACTGCCTGGCGTTGCCGTACGCCATGCTTTGCGCCGCGTACCTTCCGAGCGGCGCGATCCTGCGCTACAACCGCCTGGGCGACTACTCGTACGGCGTCTACATCTACGCGTACCCGGTGCAGCAGACGCTCATGCACCTGTGGCCGACGCTGGGCCCGTTCGCGCTGTTCGGCGCGGCGATGCTGTTCACGCTCGTGCTGGCGGTCCTGTCCTGGCACTTCATCGAGAAGCCCGCGACCGGCCTGGCCCGCGACCGGCCCCAGCCGGCGCTGGCGGCGTCGACCGGAAAGGCGTGACCGCGGCGCGCGGCGCGCCGTCCCGCGCCGCCGTCAGCCGCCCGGCAAGCCGCGCCGGTACTGGGCCGCCTCGGCCATGTGGCCGGATTCGACGTCGCTCGAGCCCGCGAGGTCGGCGACCGTGCGCGCGACCTTGGCCACGCGGTGCAGGCTGCGCGCCGACCAGCCCAGGCGCTCGGCCACCTGTTCGAGCAACGCCCGCGCCCCTTCCGTGAGCCGCAGCCCGGATTCGATCTGGGCCGCGCTGAGCAACGCGTTGGGCACGCCCTGGCGCGCCAGCTGGCGCTCGCGCGCCTCGCCCACGCGCGCGCCCACGGTCGCGGACGACTCCTGCGCCGAGGCCTCGCGGTCCGCCGCGCGCCCCGCCGCCGACGGCAGCAGCTCCGCGGGCCGCAGCGCGGGCACCTCGATCTGCATGTCGATGCGATCGAGCAACGGCCCCGACAGGCGCGCCTGGTAGCGCCGCACCGCGTCGCCGCTGCACACGCATTGGCGTCCGCTGGCCGCGAACGCGCCCAGCCAGCCGCACGGGCACGGGTTCATCGCCGCCACGAGCTGGAAGCGCGCCGGATAGAGCGCCTGGTACGCGGCCCGCGAGATCGTGATGTGCCCGGTCTCGAGCGGCTCGCGCAAGGCCTCGAGGGCGCTGCGCGGAAACTCTGGGAGCTCGTCGAGGAACAGCACCCCGGCGTGGGCCAGCGAGATCTCGCCCGGCCGCGGCGGCGATCCCCCGCCAACCAGGGCGACGGCACTGGCGCTGTGATGCGGCGACCGCACCGGCCGCTGGCCGAAGCGGCGCACGTCCAGCCCCTGCGACGACACGCTCAGCAACGCGGCGCTGGCCAACGCCTCGGCCGGCGTCATCTGCGGCAGCAATCCGGCCAGGCGATCGGCCAGCATCGACTTGCCGGCGCCGGGCGGCCCGATCAACAGCAACCCGTGGGCGCCCGCCGCGGCCACCTCCAGCGCCCGCCGCGCCCCGGCCTGGCCCTTGACGTCGGCCAGGTCGGCCAGCGGCGGCGGCGCGAGCGCGGGCTGGCGCGCCGGGCCGGGCAGTTCGCGCGCGCCCACGGCGTCGTCGTCGCCCGGCAGGAAGGCCTGGACGACCTCGCCCAGGTTGCGCGCCGAACGGATGTCCACGCCCTCCACGCGCGCCGCCTCGGCCGCGCTCTGCGCAGGCAGGACGAGGCGGCGCTCGCAGCCGCTCTCGCGCACGGCCAGCGCCAGGGCCAGCGCGCCGCGCACGGGCCTGAGCTCGCCCGCCAGCGACAACTCGCCGGCGAATTCGCAGCGCGCGAGCTTGGCCGCGTCGAGAAGGCCTTGCGCCGCGAGCACGCCCAGCGCGATCGGCAGGTCGAAGCGGCCCGACTCCTTCGGGAGGTCCGCCGGCGCGAGGTTGACGGTCACCTTCTTGTTGTGGGGAAACGCGAAGCCGCTCTGCGACAGCGCCGCGCGCACGCGTTCCCGCGCCTCCTTCACCTCGACGTCGGCCAGGCCCACCAGCGTGAAGCTGGGCAATCCATTGGCGAGGTGGACCTCGACCACGACTTCGGGCGCGTGCAGTCCGACCAGCGCGCGGGTGTGGATGACGGACAGGCTCATTTCGGCGGGCTTTCGGGGTGCAAGGGGCCGGTCACGCGGGCATCCGGCCTCGGTTCAAAACAGGGCCAGACTGGGAGAGCCGGGATCGCGACCAGCCTGGCGCGCGAATTGCATGGCCCCATTTCGAAAGAGGCCCACGACAGGCCTCCTGCGTGCCCAAAAGGCCGCTTTTCATTCTGCGGTCGCCTTTCACGCACCGCCCGCGCCTCCGATCGGGGTTTCGCGGATGTTTGGCGCTCCAACGGGGTGCGCCGCGTCCGCGCGCGCCGCCTTTTTCGGCACCAAATCGGTGCGATGGCGTCGGGCCACGGAACGGGATCCGATTCGGCCGTCGACCACGCGCCCGCGCTGCGCCGCAGGATCCACCGCCCTCTCGCGCGCCGTCGGGCCATGCCGGATCGATGCCGGTCCGCTCGTCCTGCTTCTTCTAGCGACCGCCGCGCGGGCGCCCCGGCTGGCCTTCCCATGGCTTGCGCGCTCGACCGCGTGGCACGGAACCTGCGTCAACGCCTCCGGAAAGCAGATTCGACCCACCCACCTTTTCCAAAACTATCGGAGTGACCTGATGAAGAAATCCGCGCTTGTCCTCGTCGCCAGCCTCGGCGCCTCGCTCGTACCGACGTTCGCGTTCGCCGACGACGCCGCCAGCCCGCTGACCTTCAACATCGGCGCGGTCAGCGACTACCGCTACCGCGGCATCTCGCAGACCAAGCTCCACCCCGCGGTGCAGGGCGGCGCGGACTACGCCCAGGGCCCGTTCTACGTCGGCACGTGGCTGTCGACGATCGACTGGGTCAAGGACACGGGCAAGGCCGTCGGCGTCGACTCCGGCGACGCGCCGGTCGAATGGGACCTGTACGGCGGCACCAAGGGCGACATCATCAAGGACACGCTGTCGTACGACGTCGGCGTGCTGGCCTACGTCTACCTGGGCGAGAAGTTCCACAACGTCGGCCTGTCGAACCCGGACACCGGCGAGTTCTACGGCGCCCTGACCTACGGCGTGTTCACCGGCAAGGTCTCGATCAGCGCCACCCCGCTGTTCGGCATGCCCAAGAGCAAGGGCAGCCAGTACTACGACCTGAGCGCCAATTTCGACCTGGGCTCCGGCTTCACGCTGACCCCGCACATCGGCTACCAGAACATCTCCGGCTCGGTCGCCAAGGCCGTCGGCGCTTCGTACAGCGACTACTCGATCACGCTGGGCAAGGACTTCGGCAAGGGCCTGTCCGCCTCGCTGGCGGTCATCGCCACCGACGCCGACAAGAACTTCTACGTCACGTCCACGGGCAAGTTCACCGGCCGCACCGGTGTCGTGGCCGGCGTGAAGTACTCGTTCTGAACGCCGCCTGATTTCTCGTGGGCCCGGGGCGACCCGGGTCGTCTTTGTTCGACAAGAAGCGGGCGCGCCAGCACCCGCAAGCCTGGAGATACCGACCATGAAGATGGTGACTGCCGTCGTGAAGCCCTTCAAGCTCGACGAAGTGCGTGAGGCCCTGAGCGCGATCGGCGTGCAGGGCATCACGGTGACCGAAGTGAAGGGCTTCGGTCGCCAAAAGGGCCACACGGAGTTGTACCGCGGCGCCGAGTACGTCGTGGACTTCCTCCCGAAGGTGAAGATCGAGGCCGCCGTCGACGACCCGCTCGTCGACCAGGTCATCGAAGCCATCGAGACCTCGGCCCGCACCGGAAAGATCGGCGACGGGAAGATCTTCGTCTCGACGCTCGAACAGGTGGTCCGCATCCGCACCGGCGAAACCGGCAAGGACGCGCTGTAAGCCGCCGTTCGCTCCAGACGACTCCCTCGTTCCAAAACGCCACACGCTTCCAACTCCTGAAAGCCTTGCAACCATGAGAAAGCTTCTCGCTTCCCTCGCCCTCGGACTCGCCGTCCTGGGGTTCTCCGCGACATCGTTCGCGGCAGACGCGCCGGCCTCCGCACCGGCCGCGGCCTCTGCCCCGGCCGCCGCGGCCAGCGCCCCCGCGGCCGACGCCTCCGCTCCGGCCGCCGCGGCCGCCGCTTCGGGCGCGGCGTCCGCGCCGGCGATCGTCGAGACCGTCAACAAGGGCGACACCACCTGGATGCTGGTCTCCACCGTCCTCGTCATCATGATGTCGATCCCCGGCCTCGCGCTGTTCTACGGCGGCCTGGTGCGCAGCAAGAACATGCTGTCCGTGCTGATGCAGGTGTTCGTCACCTTCTCGCTGATCGTCGTCCTCTGGTTCGTCTACGGCTACAGCCTGGCGTTCACGGAAGGCAACAAGTTCATCGGCGGGTTCTCGCGCCTGTTCCTGAGCGGGATCTTCGACCAGAACGCGGGCAGCTTCACCAAGGCCGCGACCTTCAGCAAGGGCGTGATGATCCCCGAGATCGCCTTCGTGGTGTTCCAGGCGACCTTCGCGGCCATCACCTGCTGCCTGATCGTCGGCTCGTTCGCGGAACGCATCAAGTTCTCCGCCGTGCTGGTCTTCATGGTGCTGTGGTTCACGTTCAGCTACCTGCCGATCGCCCACATGGTCTGGTTCTGGGCGGGCCCGGACGCCTACACGAGCGCCGACGTCGTCGACAAGGTCAACGCCACCGCCGGCATGATCTGGCAGTGGGGCGCGCTGGACTTCGCCGGCGGCACCGTCGTGCACATCAACGCAGCCGTCGCGGGCCTGGTGGGCGCGTACTGCATCGGCAAGCGCATCGGCTACGGCAAGGAAGCCTTCACGCCGCACTCGCTGACGCTCACGATGGTCGGTGCCTCGCTGCTGTGGGTGGGCTGGTTCGGCTTCAACGCCGGTTCGGCGCTCGAAGCCGGCGACTCCGCCACCCTCGCGTTCCTGAACACCTTCCTGGCGACCGCCGCGGCCGTGCTGGCCTGGTGCGCGGGTGAAGCGCTGATGAAGGGCAAGGCCTCGATGCTGGGCGCCGCCTCGGGTGCCGTCGCCGGCCTCGTCGCGATCACCCCGGCCGCCGGCAACGTCGGCATCGTCGGTGGCGTGGTGCTGGGCGCCATCGCCGGCTTCGCCTGCCTGTGGGGCGTGCACGGCCTGAAGAAGCTGCTCGGCGCCGACGACACGCTCGACGTGTTCGGCGTGCACGGTGTCGGCGGCATCGTCGGCGCCCTGCTGACGGGCGTGTTCAACAACCAGGCGCTGGGCGGCCCGGGCCTGGTCACCGACTGGGTCACGGCCAAGGTCGGTTCCGCCCCGATGTTCGACCAGCTCATCGTCCAGGCCAAGGCCGTCGGCGTCACGCTGGTGTGGTCGGGCGTCGTCGCCTTCATCGCCTTCAAGCTCGTCGACCTGACCATCGGTCTGCGCGTGACGGAAGAAGAAGAGCGCGAAGGCCTGGACATCACGTCCCACGGCGAAACCGCCTACGCCAAGTAGGTTTTCGAGAGGGCTCGAAGCGCGGCTCGCCGCGTTTCGACCGAGAGAGCTTGGGGCTGTCCGAAAGGGCAGCCCCTTTTTGCCTTTGGGCGCTTGCATTCGCCGTGCGCGCCCCTATCTGGGACGGAGCGCCCGGCGCCTTAGAATCTTTTCTCAGCCTCCCCAGGATCCCGTCATGGTCCCCCATCTCGTCACCGCGTTGACCGGCCCGATCAACGAACTCGAGCAGCGCGTGCTCGAATCGATGCCTGCGATCGAACGCTGGTTCCGGCTGGAATGGATGGAGCACACGCCGCCGTTCTACACGTCGGTCGACATCCGCAACGCCGGCTACAAGCTGGCGCCGGTCGATACCAACCTGTTCCCGGGCGGCTTCAACAACCTCACCGAGCCCATGCTGCCGCTGGCGATCCAGGCGGCGATGGCGGCGATCGAGAAGATCTGCCCCGAGGCCAAGAACCTGCTGCTGATTCCCGAGAACCACACCCGCAACTCGTTCTACCTGACCAACGTCAAGCAGCTGGTGCGCATCTTCTCCAGCGCCGGCCTGAACGTGCGCCTGGGCTCGCTCGATCCGGCCATCACCGAACCGACGGAGTTCCAGCTGCCCGACGGCAGCTCGCTCACCTACGAGCCGCTGCTGCGCACGCCGCGCCGCCTGGGCCTGAAGGACTTCGATCCCTGCACGGTGCTGCTGAACAACGACCTGTCGGCCGGGCTGCCCAAGATCCTCGAGAACCTCAACGAGCAGTACCTGCTGCCGCCGCTGCACGCGGGCTGGGCCGTGCGCCGCAAGACCAACCACTTCCACAGCTACGAGGAAGTGGCCAAGAAGTTCGCCAAGCTGCTGGGCATGGACCCGTGGCTGATCAACCCGATGTACTCGCATTGCGGCCAGGTCGACTGGGCCGAGGGAACGGGCCTGGAGTGCGTGCAGACCAACGTCGACGCCCTGCTCACCAAGATCCGCCGCAAGCACAAGGAATACGGCATCAACGAGAAGCCGTTCGTCGTCGTCAAGGCCGACAACGGCACGTACGGCATGGGCGTGATGACCGTGCGCGACGCCAAGGAGCTCGACGAGGTCAATCGCCGCACGCGCAACAAGATGGACGTGGTCAAGGACGGCCAGCAGGTCACCGAGGTCATCATCCAGGAAGGCGTTCCGACCTACGAGCGCGTGAACGAGGCCGTGGCCGAGCCGGTGGTCTACATGATCGACCGCTACGTGGTCGGGGGCTTCTATCGCATGCACGCGGAGCGCGGCATCGACGAGAACCTGAACGCGCCCGGCGCGAGCTTCGTGCCGCTGGCCTTCGCCGAGAGCTCGCACCTGCCCAAGCCGGGCGAGAAGCCGGGCGTCAGCGCGCCCAACCGCTTCTACATGTACGGCGTGATCGGCCGGCTGGCGATGCTCGCGGCGTCCTACGAGCTCGAAGCGACGGATCCCGAGGCCGAAGTCTACGAATAGACCAGGCACGATAATTAGTTTCGAGCGCGGACGAAACACAGCGACAATAGACGCGACGCACGACGCCCGCGTCGTCGTGGGATGCAGCAATCAGCCGCCGTCATCGGCTCCACGACGTCGCCAAAGCCAGCCCCTGGCGGAAACATTCATCGATCCAACGTGGCTGTCATTCGCACCCGCAATTTCGCACTGGATTGCCTGAAATTGTTCCTGGCACTGGCAGTGGTGGCGATCCACACATCGCCGCTGATAACGGCCTGGCCGCAGAGCAACTACCTGCTGGTCAACGGCGTCTGTCGGACAGCGGTTCCAACCTTTTTCGTCATCAGCGGCTTCTACCTGGAGTCGGCGCTGCGCGAGCCGACGGCGTTTGGTACGTGGTGGCGTCGCATGGTCAAGCTCTACGTCTTCTGGATGCTGGTCTACGCGCCGCTCTACGTCACGGAAAGCGGGCATTCGGCAGCCCGGATCCTGGCGACGATGGTCTTTGGCTACCTGCAGCTCTGGTACATCGCGGCGATGATCGTCGCAGCACCCCTGCTCAATTTCGCATACGCCAGACTCTCACGGGCTGGGCTCTTGCGAACTGGATGCCTGTTGTTCGCCGTGGGGATCGCGGCCCAATACGTCACCCTCTATACCAACGTCACGGAGCACCACACGATCTACAGGAATGCGATCTTCTTCGCCTTCCCTTTCCTGACATTCGGAGTCCTGATACGCGCCGGCCTCCTTGACAGGCTGTTCGAGCGGCAGCGCCGCCTGTTTTTCCTGCTCGGCATGTCGGGCTTGACCATCGAGATAGCAGCGGCCGTGGCCTGGGGACGCACCGATGTCGGAATCGACGTCTACGCGAGCCTGGCGCTGATCTGTCCGTTCCTATTCGACCATGTTCGCCGGACCAGGCGCACTGTCGCGACCGCGAGCATCGGCACGTTGTCCTCCGTTGTCTATTTCGCGCATCCGCTGGGCATCGAGCTGTCGCGGTGGCTTCTGCATCGGGCGGTCGGCGGCGAGGTTTTCTGCCTGACTCTGGCCGCATGCTTGGTGCTGTATTACCCGCTGACCTGGCTGTCCAGGCGCTGGACCTTCGTGCTCTGACGGCGGGCCGCATTCATGGAAGCGGATCGCACATCCTGCACATGACGCGGCACGCCCTGCACACAGCAGCGACTGGCCGTTCCGGCCAATGTGCAGCCCCTGGAGCTCATTGCCGACGTCCGCACGGGCTTTCACCGTGGCGCGGGCGTGCCTGCCGCACTAGTCTGGTTCTAGACGTCCCGTGCGAAGCCGGGGCGCTTCAGCAGCCACCGGTGCCTTCATGACCACTCCTCCGCCCTCGTCGCTCGCCCTCCAGCGCCTGTATCACTGGGAGCGCACGACGCCCGATCGCCCCGCGTTCACGCAGCCGATGGGCGCCAACCTGCTGAAGGAGTTCAGCTGGAAGGACGTCGTCGACGAGTCGCGCCGCATGGCGGCCTTCCTCAAGCAGCAGGGCTTCGAGCCCGGCGCGCGCATCGCGATCCTGTCGAAGAACTGCGCGTGGTGGCTGATGAGCGACTTCGCCATCTGGATGGCCGGCTACGTCTCGGTGCCGCTGTATCCGACGCTGGCGGCCGGCACGATCACGCAGATCCTCGAGCACAGCGAGGCCCGGCTGTTGTTCGTGGGCAAGCTCGACGACTGGCCGGCCATGCGGGCCGGCGTACCGGCGGGCATGCCGTGCATCAGCTACCCGCTGTCGCCGGACGACGTCCGCGAGCGCGTCGACATGCGCTGGGACGACATCGTCGCCCGCACGCTGCCGCTGACCGGCAGCCCGCTGCGCGACGGCGCCGATCTCGCGACCATCGTCTACACCTCCGGCACCACGGGCATGCCCAAGGGCGTGATGCAGACGTTCGGCGCCTTCGCGTGGGCCATCGATTCGGGCCTGAAGCGCATCAGCGTCGGCAACGACACGCGCATGCTCAGCTACCTGCCGCTCGCGCACGTGGCGGAGCGCGCGCTCGTCGAGCACGGCCAGCTCGCGACCGGCATGCACGTCTATTTCGCCGAAAGCGTCGACACCTTCGCGCGTGACCTGCAGCGGGCGCGGCCGACGGTCTTCTTCTCGGTGCCGCGCCTGTGGGTCAAGTTCCAGCAGGGCATCCACGCGCACATGCCGCCGCAGCGTCTCGAACGCCTGCTCAAGATCCCGCTCGCCGGCCGCCTGGTGCGGCGCAAGATCCTGAAGGCGCTCGGCCTCGACCAATGCCAGTTCGCCGCCGGCGGCGCCGCGCCGATGCCGCCCGAGCTGCTGCGCTGGTACGCGTCGCTGGGCCTGAACATCATCGAGGTCTACGGCATGACGGAGAACTGCGGCATCTCGCACGCCACGCTCGCCGACATGAAGCGCCCCGGAACCGTCGGCCTGCCCTACGACGGCGTCGAGTCGCGCATCGATGCGCAGACCGGCGAGATCCAGGTGCGCCACGGCGCGCTGATGCTGGGCTACTACAAGGAGCCCGAGCTCAGCGCCGCCGCGTTCACGGCCGACGGCTGGCTGCACACGGGCGACAAGGGCACGCTGGAGGCCGACGGCTGCCTGCGCATCACCGGCCGCGTGAAGGACTTGTTCAAGACCAGCAAGGGCAAGTACGTCGCGCCGGCGCCGATCGAGGACCGGCTGGTCACCAACCCCAGCGTCGAGGCCTGCTGCGTGGTCGGCGCGAACTACCCGCAGCCGTTCGCGATGCTGATGCTCAACGCGGACGCCGCGGCGAAGTCGCGCGACGCCACGGGCCGCGCGGCGCTGGAGGACGCGATGGCCAACCACCTGCTGACGGTCAACCACGGGCTCGATCCGCACGAGCAGCTCGAGGTGCTGATCCTGGTGACGGAGCCGTGGACGGTGGAGAACGGGCTGATCACGCCCACGTTCAAGATCAAGCGCAACGTGCTCGAGACCCGCTACGTGGGCAACTTCGACAAGTGGACGTCGAGCGATCGCAGGATCGTCTGGGCCGATTGATCGCCTCGCTGCTCGCCACGGAAAAACGGCCTGGTCATCCTGCGCGAAGTCGCAGGATCCACGCTGGCGAATGACGTTGCTGCAGGGGTGGATTCCGCGACCGCGCGCGGAATGACCGGTTGGCTTTACGAGAATCGTGCTGGCCTTCCTGCAAGACGGCGAACGACCACGAAAAAGCCGCCCGCGGGCGGCTTTCTCATGGACGAGCCAAGACGCTCAGAACGTCGATTCCTCGTACAGCGGCAGCGTGAGGAATTCGGCGAAGGCCTCGTCGGTGCTCATCTTCTCGAAGATCTGCGCGGCGCGGTCGAACTCGCCGACGGCCGGCGTCGCCTTGATCTTGGCGAGCTCCTCGGCCACCAGCGGGCGCACCATCGCGGCAGTCACCTTGCGGCCGTCGTCGAGCACGCCCTTGGGGCTGCGGATCCATTGCCAGACCTGCGAGCGGCTGATCTCCGCGGTGGCCGCGTCTTCCATCAGGTTGTGGATGGGCACGCAGCCGTTGCCGGCCAGCCAGGCGCCCAGGTAGTGGATGCCGACGTTGATGTTGTAGCGCAGGCCCGCCTCGGTGATCGGGGTCTCGGGTTGGAAGTCCAGCAGCTGCGCCTGCGTGACGGCGACGTCCGGGCGCTGCTTCTCCCACTGGTTGGGCCGGTCGCCCAGCACCGCCAGGAACTCCTTCATCGAGGCCTCGACCAGGCCCGGGTGCGCCACCCAGCCGCCGTCGTAGCCGTCGGTGGCGTCGCGCTTCTTGTCGTTGATGATGCCTTGCATCGCGACGGCGTTCTTCTCGGGATCGTTCTTGATCGGGATCAGCGCGCTCATGCCGCCGATCGCGGGCGCGCCGCGCTGGTGGCAGGTCTTGAGCAGCAGCAGCGCGTAGGCGCGCATGAACGGCGAGGTCATCGTGACCTTGGAGCGCTCGGCCAGGCAGAAGTCGGTGTCGAGCTTGAACTTCTTGATGCAGCTGAAGATGTAGTCCCAGCGTCCGGCGTTCAGGCCGGCGCTGTGCTCGCGCAGCTCGTACAGGATCTCGTCCATCTCGAACGCGGCGAGGATGGTCTCGATCAGCACGGTCGCCTTGATCGTGCCTTGGGGCAGGCCCAGCTGGTCCTGCGCGCGCACGAAGATGTCGTTCCACAGGCGCGCCTCGAGATGGCTCTCCATCTTGGGCAGGTAGAAGAACGGGCCGGCGCCGCGCGCGATCTGTTCCTTCGCGTTGTGGAACAGGAACAGGCCGAAGTCGAAGATGCCGCCGGACACGCGCTGGCCGTCGACCAGCACGTGCTTCTCGTCCAGGTGCCAGCCGCGCGGACGCACCTGCAGCGTGGCGATGCGGTCGTTCAACTTGTAGCTCTTGCCGTTGGTCTCGAGCGTCAGCGTGCGGCGGATCGCGGCGGCGAGGTTGATCTGGCCCTGGATCTGGTTCGTCCACTTCGGGGCGTTGCTGTCCTCGAAGTCGGTCATGTAGCTGTCGGCGCCCGAGTTGAACGCGTTGATGACCATCTTGGCGTCGACCGGGCCCGTGATCTCCACGCGGCGGCACGCCAGCGCGGCGGGCAGCGGCGCGACCTTCCAGTCGCCGGCGCGGATGTGCGCGGTGGAGGCGAGGAAGTCGGGACGCTCGCCAGCGTCCAGCCGCGCGGTGCGCTCGACGCGCACGGCCAGCAGCTCCTGGCGGCGCGCCTCGAAGGTGCGATGCAGGTCGGCGACGAAGGCGAGTGCTTCGGGCGTGAGGATGGTCTCGAAGCCGGGCTGGATCGCGCCGGAGATGGTCATGCCCTGGGGCAGCTTGAGGCTCATGGTTGGACTCCTGAAGATCGGATGGGAAGCGGTGGAAGCAAAGGACGAAGCGCGTGCGGCGGCCGTCGTGCGGCTCTTGCGGCCGGCGGGCGGGTAGCCCGGTGGCGGCGCGCGCTCAGAAGAATTCGAGGACGTCGCGCAACGAGCTGCCGACGCGCGTGGGGGCGATGCCGAGCCGCTCGAGCGGCGCGCCCGCCCGGTTGACCCACAGCGTGGTGAAGCCGTACCAGGCCGCGCCGATGGCGTCCCAGCAGTTGGACGAGACGAACAGGATCTCGGCGGCGGGCAGCCCGAGCGCCACCGGCCCGAGCGCGTACGCCGCGGGGTCGGTCTTGTAGCGCCGGGTGGCGTGCACGCTGAGGATCGGGTCGAGCAGATCGGTGAGGCCCGCGCTGCGCAGCGTCACGTCCAGCATGTCCGGATCGCCGTTGGACAGCACGCCCGCGCGGATACCTCGATCGGCCAGCGTCTGCAGCACGGCCCGGTTCTCCGGGAACGCCGACAGGTGGCGGTACTCGTTCATCAGGCTGTCCGCGCCGGCGTCGTCCAGCGGCAGCCGCAGCGCCGCCGCACAGACCTGAAGCGCGTCGCGCGTCAGCTGCCAGAAGGGGCGGTAGCGTCCGCTCATCGAGACGAGGCGCGAGTACTCGATCTGCTTGTCGCGCCAGGCGCGCGCGAGACGTTCGCCCGCGCCCGGGAACATCTGTTCGGCGCGCAGGCCGACGCTGTAGACGTCCAGCAGCGTGCCGTACACGTCGAACAGCACGGCTTTCGGCGCGGCGGGGCGTTGGGCGGGCGAGGTGTCCATGGAGATGAAATCTATTCCATCCTTCAATGACGATTCCCACCATAATTTGTGATTGATTGATGACTTTTTTGCAAAACTCGCCGTGGACAAGCTCAAGCAGATGGAATCCTTCGTTGCCGTCGCGCAGCGCGGCAGCCTGACGGCGGCGGCCCAGGCCGAGGGCGTGGCGCCGGCCGTGATCAGCCGCCGGCTCGACGGGCTCGAGGCGCGTCTCGGCGTGAAACTGCTCGCGCGCACCACGCGGCGGGTCTCGCTCACGCACGAAGGCAGCGCGTTCCTGGAGGACTGCCAACGCCTGCTGCTCGACTTCGCCAGCGCCGAGGCCAGCGTCTCGGCCGGTGGCGTCAAGGCCAGCGGGCACCTGCGCATCACCGCGCCGGCCGGATTCGGGCGTCGCCACGTCGCGCCGCTGGTGCCGCTGTTCCTCGCCGAGCATCCGGACGTCAGCGTCTCGCTGAACCTGTCCGACCGCGTGGTGGACATCGTCAACGAGGGCGTGGATTGCGCCGTGCGCGTGGGCGACCTGCAGGACTCCAGCCTCGTGGGCGTGCGCCTGGCCGACAACCGCCGCCTGTGCGTGGCCTCGGCCGCCTATCTCAAGCGCGCCGGCACGCCCGCGACGCCGGCCGACCTCGCGCGCCACGCCTGCCTGACGCTGAGCTCCGAGGCCAGCCAGCCGCGCGGCTGGGCCTTCACGATCGCCGGCGAGCCCACGCACGTGCGGCTCAACGGCCGGCTCGACTGCACCGACGGCCAGGTGCTGCACGAGTGGTGCCTGGCGGGGCTGGGCATCGCCTGGCGCAGCGCGTGGGAGGTGGGCGCCGACCTGCAGTCAGGGCGGCTGGTGAGCGTGCTGGACGAGTTCGCCGCGCCGCCCAACGGCATCTTCGCGGTGTTTCCGCACGCGCGCCACCTCGCGCTGCGCGTGCGCCTGTGGATCGACTTCCTCAAGCACAGCTACGGCGACCCCCGCTACTGGAACCGCCAGGACGCGACGGCCACCGCGCCCTGACGTTCGGGACGGCGCCGGTTCCTCCACCCGCAGCACCGACTCGGGCGCCGCAGCGTTGTCCCGACCCGTGCTCGTGCTCTGCATCGGAAACGCGAAGCGCGCGCGCATGGCGTGCCGCCGCGCGCTCAGGACGCCGTGGCGGGCTTGGCCTTGCCCGACAGGCATTGCTTCATGAACGCGCGGCGATCCGGGCCGTGCACGTCCTTGACCTTGGCGTCGGCGTTGCAGGTCTTCATCTTCGAGCGCTGCGGCGTGCCCGGCTGGGTGCTATTGGCTGCCGCGACGGCGGTGGGCGCGGCCGCGCCGTCGGACGCCGCGGTCGCGGGCGCGTGCGCGGCACGCGCGAAGGTGGCGCCGGCGGCGAGGGCGAGCGACAGGGCGATGATCGAATGCTTCATGGGATTCCTCGAATGACAGTGAGTGGGACATTGAACGCACCGCCGAACCGCAGGGCTCGATACGGCGCGCCAGGTCATGCTCGGGCCAGTCGAGGCCGGCCCCGGCGCGCAAACGCGGGCATATGCGTCGTGCCGCGGCAATCGAGGCGAAAACCGGGCCGCGCGCGCATCCCGGCCGCGCGCGCCGCGCCCGAAAACGACAAACCCGGCACGCGGCCGGGTTCGTGGAGGCGCGCCTCGCGAGGCGAGGCGTGCAGGGGCTCGAGGCGGTCAGGCCGAGAGGCAGGCCTTCTGCGCATTCTTGAAGTCGTCGCCCTTCTTGCCCTTGTTCGCCTTGGAGCAGGCAGCCATCTTCTCCTTCTGCGTCATCGGCGCCGAGGCCGCGGGAGCGGGCGTGCCGGACAGGCAGGCCTTCTGCGCCGACTTGTACTCGTCGCCCTTCTTGCCCTTGTTGGCGGCCGAGCAGTCGGCCATCTTCTGTTGCTGCGCCGTCAGCGGCTTGCTGGCGGCGGCGTCGGCCGCGAACACGCCGGTGGCGGCGAGGGTCAGGGCGAGGGCGGTGATGAGGTGCTTCATGGGGTGTCCTTGTCTTGACGAGCCAGTCGTCGGCTTGGGCGGATGGGCGGATGCGCCGCCCAGGACCTCCCTGAACGCGGCACGCCACGATTGAAGCAAACGCCGGCAGCGCCCACAAGCAGAAGTTGTCCCGTCAACCACAAGGTTCACGACGCGTTGTCCAGGTTGTCACTTCGCGCCGACGGTGGCGTGAACGACGTATGGGTCCCCTGCCACCCGTCATCCTGCGCGCAGTCGCAGGATCCACCCCCGGGGTAGCGCCATGTGCGATCGTGGATCCTGCGACTGCGCGCAGGATGACAAATGCGCGGGCGTGCCCGGCTACAGCACCCGTCGCGGATGCGCCAGCGTCTCGTGCGCCGCGTGCAGGCGCCGCACCAGCACCTGGATGAACGCCTTGTCGAAGCGCGCGCGCGTCTCGGCGCTGAGCTGGGTGAGCGACTCCGGCGTGAACGACACGGTCGTGCACGGCTCCGACACGATGATGTCGGCGCTGTGGCGCCGCAGGTCGGGGCTCGGCGCCAGGTAGGCCATCTCGCCCACCGAAGTGCCGGCGCCCAGGCGCGCCACGCGCTGGCCGTCGCGAAACACCTCGACCTCGCCCTGCGCGATGATGTGGAAGGTGTTGCCCTCCTGCCCGCGCCGGTAGACGCGGTGCCCGTAGTGCAGGCGCAGCCACTTCGCGCGGTGGACCACCTCCCACAGCTCGACGTCGTCGAAGTCGGAGAAGAAGTCGAGCGAGCGCAGCAGGTTGAAGCGCTCCGAATCGAGCACCTTCTGCAGGCGCCCGCGCGGGACCTGGTGGTTGACGATCAGGCCCGACAGCGCCTGCGCGAAGGTCTCCCAGTCCTGCGGCCGGTCTTCCTGCTTCTTGGCGAGCGCGCCCAGGATCACCGACTCCAGCGCAGGCGTCACGCCCTCGCGCAGGGCCGTGAGCGGCGGCGGCTCGTTGTGGAAGATCTGGTTCATCAGCGCGACCTGCGTCTGCGCGTCGAACGGCGCGCGGCCGGAGATGAGGTGGTACAGCACGGCGGCCAGCGCGTAGATGTCGGTGCGGCAATCGAGCGAGTTGCCCTCGATCTGCTCGGGCGACATGTAGGCCAGCGAGCCGACGCGATGGATCTGCGTGCGGTCGGAGTTGGTGTTGAGGACGCTGCCGAAGTCGCTCAGCTTGACGTCCACGACCTCGCCGTCCTGCACCACGGCCAGGATGTTGGCCGGCTTGACGTCGCGGTGGATCAGCCCCTGGCGGTAGACGTAGCCCAGCGCCATCGCGCACTTGAAGCCGATCTCGACGACCTGCTCCAGCGGCAGCAGGCGGTCGGGCCGGCAGAAATCGCGCAGCGTGACGCCCGACACGCACTCCATCACCAGGTAGGGCACCTGGGCGTCGCTGAAGGCCTCGTAGAGCTGGACGACGTTCGGGTGGTTGAGCCGGCCCACCAGCGCGGCCTCGGCGGCGAAGAAGCGCGACCAGAAATGGGCGTCGACCGCCGCGGTCTCCGACGACAGCCGCAGGCGCTTGATCGCGACCTCGCGCTTGTTGAAGTCGTCGTAGGCGCGGAACACCTCGCTGGTGGCGCCGTCGCCCAGCCGCCCCTGGATCACGTACTTGCCGATCGTCGACGGCAGGTCGCCGGGCGGGATGTCGCGCTCGGTCTGATCTGCGTTGAAGACGGTGTCGCTCATCGGGAGGGTTTTGTTGTCGGGGACGCGGGCGCCCGGCCGGGCGCCATGTGTCAGGGTCGATATTGATGCTACAGGCGCTGGTTCGATCGGACGAGAAAGGCTTGTTTCTCGGGTTGTTCGGTCGCCCCGGCCGGACCATCGGTCAAATCCGCGCGGCTGCGAACCGTAGAATCCCTCCCATGATCCAAGCCAAATCCGAGCTGGCGCAAGCCCTGGCGGCCGCCGTCGCCCAGGTCGCGCCGGATGCCGCGCTCACGCCCGCCTTCGAGTCCCCCAAGCAGGCCGCCCACGGCGACCTGGCCATCACCGTGGCCATGCAGCTGGCCAAGCCGCTGCGCCTGGCGCCGCGCGCCGTCGCCGACCAGCTCGTGGCCGCGCTGAACGCGCAGCCCGCCGTGCAGCGCTGGGTGTCCTCCATGGAAATCGCCGGCCCCGGCTTCATCAACCTGCGCCTGGCGCCGGCCGCCAAGCAGGCCGTCGTGGCCGAGGTGCTGGCCGCCGCCGACCGCTTCGGCATCCAGCCCGCCAACGGCGACAAGGTGATCGTCGAGTTCGTCTCGGCCAACCCGACCGGGCCGCTGCACGTGGGCCACGCCAGCCAGGCGGCGCTCGGCTCGACCGTGTGCAACCTGCTCGCGAGCCAGGGCTGGTCGGTGCAGCGCGAGTTCTACTACAACGACGCCGGCGTCCAGATCGGCACGCTGGCCCACAGCACGCAGCTGCGCATCAAGGGCTTCAAGCCGGGCGACGACTGCTGGCCGACGGATCCGGACAACCCGGAAAGCAAGAAGTTCTACAACGGCGAGTACATCGCCGACATCGCCGCCGACTTCCTCGCGAAGAAGACGGTCAAGGCCGACGACCGCGAATTCACGGCGTCCGGCGATCCCGACGATCTGGACAGCATCCGCCAGTTCGCCGTCGCCTACCTGCGCCACGAGCAGGATCTCGACCTGCAGGCCTTCGGCGTGCACTTCGACAACTACTTTCTCGAGACCAGCCTGTACTCGAACGACAGCGTCGAGACCACGGTGGGCAAGCTGATCCGCTCGGGCAAGACCTACGAGCTCGACAACGCGCTGTGGCTGCGCACCACCGAATACGGCGATGACAAGGACCGCGTCATGCGCAAGTCCGACGGCACGTACACGTACTTCGTGCCCGACGTCGCCTACCACCTCGACAAGTGGGAACGCGGCTTCAAGAAGGCGATCAACGTGCAGGGCAGCGACCACCACGGCACCGTCGCCCGCGTGCGCGCAGGCCTGCAGGCGGCCAACGAGGGCGTGCCGCAAGGCTGGCCCGACTACCTGCTGCACAAGATGATCACCGTGATGCGCGGCGGCCAGGAGGTCAAGATCTCCAAGCGCGCCGGCAGCTACGTGACGCTGCGCGACCTGATCGACTGGACCAGCCGCGACGCCGTGCGCTTCTTCCTGGTCAGCCGCAAGGCCGACACCGAGTTCGTGTTCGACATCGACATGGCGCTCAAGCAGAGCGACGAGAACCCGGTGTTCTACGTCCAGTACGCGCACGCCCGCATCTGCTCGGTGCTGCGCCAGTTCGCCGAGAAGGGCGGCGATCCCGCCCAGGTGAAGAACGCCGACCTGTCGCTGCTGACCGCGCCGTCGGAAGCCGCGCTGATGCTCAAGCTCGCCGAGTATCCCGAGACCTTGTCGGCCGCCGCGCGCGACCTCGCGCCGCACGACATCGCCTACTACGCCCGGGGCGTGGCCGCGAGCTTCCACTCGTACTACGCCGCCGAGCGCTTCCTCGTCGACGATCCGGCGCTCGCGCTGGCGCGCCTGGCCTTGCTGTCCGCCTCGGCCCAGGTGCTGCGCAACGCGCTCACGGTGCTGGGCGTGAGCGCGCCCGAAGCCATGAACCGCGACGAAGCCGTCGCCCCCGTCCCTGCCGCCTCCTGAACCCCGGAACCCCGTCGTGAAACCTTCCTTGAAGAACCAACGGGGCGGCTTCGCCCTGGGCTTTGTCGTCGGCCTGCTGGTGGGCCTGGGCGTCGCGCTGGTCGTCGCGCTGTATGTCACCAAGACGCCCGTGCCGCTGATGAACAAGGGCCAGCAACGCACGCCGGAGCAGGACGCCGCCGAGGTCGAGCGCAACAAGAGCTGGGATCCGAACGCGGCGCTGGCCGGCAAGCAGCCGGCGCGTCAGGTCGCGCCGGTGCCGGCGGCACCCGCCTCCGACACCGCGGTCGTGCCGCGCGTCGCGGCGCCGGTGCTGCCCACGCCAGCCGACAACGGCAAGGTCACGGCGCCCGGCGCCACGCCGGCCGTCAACGCCCATGTGGAAACCCCCAAGAGCACGCGCGACGCCGCCGCCATCCTGAACGGCCAGGGCGGCGAAGCCCCCGACGCCACCAAGACTGCGAGCGCCGGTGCTGATCCTTTCATCTATTACGTGCAAGTGGGCGCCTACTCCAAAGCAGAAGACGCCGAGCAGCAGCGCGCCAGGCTGGCCATGGCCGGGCTGCGCGCGACGGTTTCGGAGCGCGAACAGAATGGGCGCACTGTCCACCGCGTTCGACTTGGGCCGTTTGACAGGAAGGACGAGGCCGACGCGCAGACTGACCGCGCGAAGACCATCGACCCCGACGCGTCGCTGGTGCGCGTCGACCGCTCGAAACAATGAACTTTGCGGTCGCGTGACGCCTCTACCGGCGTCCCGACCCCCGCCCGATTGAGAGGATCTGCATGAACCGCCGCGAGTTTTCCCTGCACCTGGCTGGCGTCGCCGGCGTGGCCGCGCTGGCCAGCCTGGGCCTGCCCGAGCTGGTGTTCGCCGCTTCCGGCACGCCGGTCGAAGGCAAGGACTACGCGAAGCTGCAGACGCCCATCCCCGAGGCGAAGACCGGCAAGGTCGAGGTCGTCGAGTTCTTCTGGTACGGCTGCCCGCACTGCTACGCCTTCGAGCCAACGCTCGAGCCGTGGGTCGCCAAGCTGCCCGCCGACGTGAACTTCCACCGCGTGCCCGCGGCGTTCAATGCGCGCTGGAAGTTCCACCAGCAGATCTACTACACCTGGGAAGCGCTGGGCGTGGTCGACAAGATGCACACGAAGACCTTCGACCGCTTCCACAAGGCCGGCAAGCCGATCGACTCCCTCGACGACCTGCTGGCCTTCGCGCAGGAGTCCGGGCTCGACGTCGCCAAGGTCAAGGCCGAATGGAGCGGCTTCACGGTCCTCACCAAGATGACCCAGGGCAAGCAGCTGGTCGAGGCCTACGGCGTCGACGGCGTCCCCACGATCGGCATCCACGGCCGCTACACGACCTCGCCGTCGGAGGGCGGTGCGCAGGCCTGCCTGGCCACCACCGACGCCCTCGTCGCCCAGTTGCGCAGGACGGCCTGATCCCGATGGACCGCCGCACGTTCTCGCGCAGCGCCGCCGGCCTCGCCGGCGCATTGGCGCTTGCTGGCGCCGGCCTGCCCGGGCGCGCACGCGCCCAAGGCGCCGGCCCCGTCGAAGGCATCGACTTCCAGTCGCTCGCCCGCCCGATCTCGGTGCCCGCCAACGGCAAGATCGAGGTCATCGAGTTCTTCTGGTACGCCTGTCCCCACTGCTTCACGTTCGAGCCGATGCTCGAGGCGTGGCTGCCCAAGCTGCCGGCCGACGTGCACTTCCGCCGCGTGCCGGTCGGCTTCGACGCACGCAAGGAGACGCACCAGCGCATCTTCTACACGTGGGAGGCGCTGGGCCTCGTCGAGCAGATGCACCTGAAGACCTTCCAGCGCTTCCACGTGCAGCGCAAGGCGATCGACAGCCTGCGCGACATGCAGGAGTTCGCGCAGGAGAACGGCCTGGACGTCGCCAAGGTGTCCCAGGCCTGGGACAGCTTCAGCGTGCAGTCCAGGTGCCGCGACGCCAAGCGCCTGGAAGACGACTACGGCATCGAACGCATGCCGGAGATGGCGATCGGCGGCCGCTTCGTGGCCATCGCGCAGCCCAGCGCGGGTCCGGCCAGCGTGCTGGCGACCACCGACTGGCTGCTCGATCGCCTCCGCCACGCCGGCTGATTCGCCGCCCGCGAACGCTGCTCGCGCATTGGCGAAGAGCGGCGCCCGCAAGCGTTGGCCGGGGCCGACACCGGCGATCAACCCGATGGGTAAAGGGGCGGTGCCGCGCGCGTCGGCGGAGCCTGCGGGCTAGAATGGTCTGCAATTTCCGTGCCGATCACGATGCGACCGCTTACAACTGCCTCCCAGCCTGAAATCACCCGCACCGGCGCGCCCGGGCGCCCGGGCGTGGGCGCGCTGACGGCGGCCCTCGCCGCGGCCGCCCTGACCCTGGCCGCCGCGCCGGCCCAAGCCGAGCGCGCCGACCGCAGCAAGCCGATGAGCGTCAGCAGCACCGGCGCGAACCCGGACGTCGTCGACCTGAAGAAGCACAGCGCCGTCTTCGTCGGCAACGTGATCATCACGCAAGGAACGCTGGAGATCCATGCCGACCGCGTCGAGGTGAGCGAGGATCCGGACGGCCAGCGCCTGGGCTTCGCCTTCGGCAGCGCCGAGCGCCCGGCCACCTTCCGGCAGAAGCGCGACGGCGAGGACGAATACAGCGAAGGCGACGCCACGCGCATCGAGTACGACAGCGCCGCCAACCGCGTCCGCTTCGTCGGGGCCGCCCACCTGCGCATGCTCAAGGGCACGGTCGTCACGGACCAGGCCAACGCGGCGCTGATCACCTACGACACCGCCACCGACACGATCAAGCTGGGCTCCGGCGACGCCAGCACCGCGGCGGCCAGCTCGGGCGGGCGCACCACCGTGGTCTTCACGCCCAAGGCCGCCGGCTCGGCACCGCCGCCCAAGCCGCTGGAACTGCCGACCCCGGCGTCGGGGCCCGCGAAATGACCGACGGTCTCCCGTCCACGGCGCAGGTCAAGCCTGGCACCGCGGTCTCGCCGTCCGCCACGCCGGTCGCGCCGCCGCCGCTCAACGCCCCGGCGGCGCCCGCGGCGGCCACGGCGTCGCAGAGCCGGCTCGAGGCTTCGGGCCTGCGCAAGTCCTATGGCGCGCGCGTGGTCGTCAAGGAAGTGCACCTGGCGGTCAACGCGGGCGAGGTCGTCGGCCTGCTGGGCCCCAACGGCGCCGGCAAGACCACCACCTTCTACATGGTCGTGGGCCTGGTGCGCGCCGATGCCGGCGACATCCGCATCGACGGCCAGCCGATCTCCGCCAAGCCGATCCACCAGCGTTCGCGCCTGGGCCTGAGCTACCTGCCGCAGGAGGCGTCGATCTTTCGCAAGCTGACGGTCGACGAGAACATCCGCGCGGTGCTGGAGCTGCAGTTCGACGAGAACGGCAAGGCGCTCAAACCCGCCGAGATCGACAAGCGCCTCGACGGCCTGCTGGCCGACCTCAGCCTGACGCACCTGCGCGAGTCGCCGGCGCCGGCGTTGTCGGGCGGCGAACGCCGCCGCGTCGAGATCGCCCGCGCGCTCGCCACGCAGCCGCGCTTCATCCTGCTCGACGAGCCGTTCGCCGGCGTCGACCCGATCGCGGTGATCGAGATCCAGCGCATCATCGGCTTCCTCAAGGCGCGCGGCATCGGCGTGCTGATCACCGACCACAACGTGCGCGAGACGCTGGGCATCTGCGACCGCGCGTACATCATCAGCGAAGGCCGGGTGCTGGCCGAAGGAACGCCCGCCGAGATCGTCGAGAACGCCGACGTCCGTCGCGTGTATCTCGGCGAACACTTCCGGATGTGAAAGAACCTCTGAGCAAACTCGACATGCCCGCTCGTTCCACCAAGACGCGCCCGGCCAGCGTTGCAAATGCTCGCCGTGGCACCCAGCACGTCTCGCATTTGCGCCTTGGCCGGGCAAGTTTTGGCGGCCCGCTCGAGCACGCCGAATTCACCCAGAGGCTCTAGGCCGTTGAACATGAAAGCCTCGCTGCAGGTCCGCCTGTCGCAACATCTCGCGCTGACGCCGCAGTTGCAGCAGTCCATCCGGCTGCTGCAGCTCTCGACCCTGGAATTGCACCAGGAGATCGAGCAGATGATGGAACAGAACCCGTTCCTCGAGCCCGAGGAAGAGGCGAGCGTGGCCGAGGCGCAGTTCGAGGGCGCGAACGCGAGCACCTCGGCGAGCGCGACCGACAGCGCCAAGACCGCGACGGACGCCGACGCCGACGGCCGCTCCTCCAACGACAACGTCGACGAGCCCGCGGGCGTCGACGCCGCCGAATTCGGCACCACCGAACGCGACGACTGGGAGAACGGCACCGAGCGCGACGACTTCGACGGCATCCGCGAGCTTCCGAGTTCCGGCAGCGGCCAGTCCGGCGACGGCGACGACGACTTCGAGCGCCAGAACCGCAACGCCGCCGTCAGCCTCGAGGACCACCTGCGCACGCAGCTGAGCAGCCTGCGCCTGTCCGACGAGGACGCGGCCGCGGTGCACGTGCTCATCGAGTCGCTCAACGAGGACGGCTACCTGGCCGACCCGCTCGAGGAAATCGCCGAGCGCCTGGCCGAGGTGCTGGGCGTCGAGGGCGACGAAGAACGCGAGGAACTGCTGGACCGCCTGCAGTGCGGCCTGAACTTCCTGCAGAGCATGGAGCCCACCGGCGTCGGCGCGCGTTCGCTCGGCGAATGCCTGTGCCTGCAACTGCGCCAGAAGCCGCCGCCGAAGTCCACCGCCGGCACGCTGCTGGCCGCGCTCAAGATCTGCACCGAGCACCTGGCGCTGCTCGCTCGGCGCGACTTCAAGAAGATCGCGCAGCTGATCGAGATGGACGAGGCCACGGTGCGCGCCGCGCAAGGCCTGATCGTCGTGCTCGAGCCCAAGCCCGGCCGCCCGTTCGCGCGCGCCGAGGAGCAGGTCATCATCCCCGACGTGATCGTGATGAAGGTCGCGCGCCAGTGGAAGGCCGTGCTCAATCCGGACGTGATGCCCAAGCTGCGCGTCAACGATCTCTACGCGCAGGCGATCAAGTCGCAGCGCGCCAGCGGCAGCGCGCTCACCGCGCGGCTGCAGGAGGCGCGCTGGTTCATCCGCAACATCCAGCAGCGTTTCGACACCATCCTGCGCGTGTCGCAGGCCATCATCGAGCGCCAGAAGAACTTCTTCAGCCACGGCGCCATCGCGATGAAGCCGCTGGTGCTGCGCGAGATCGCCGACGAGCTGGGCCTGCACGAATCCACCATCTCGCGGGTGACCACCGCCAAGTACATGTCGACGCCGTTCGGCACCTACGAGCTGAAGTACTTCTTCGGCTCGTCGCTGAACACCGACGCCGGCGGCAACGCGTCGTCGACCGCCGTGCGCGCGCTCATCAAGCAGTTGGTGGCCGCCGAAAGCCCCGCCAAGCCGCTGTCCGACAGCCAGCTCGCCGAGCTGCTCGAGGGCCAGGGCATCCAGGTGGCGCGCCGCACCGTGGCCAAGTATCGTGAAGCGCTGAAGATCGCGCCGGCCAACCTGCGCCGCACGGTCTGAACGCTCCTCTCCACGCTGGCAAGAGCCGGCGTTCCTCAACGTGCCAAAGGGTGCACCGACCATGAACAACAAGCCCGACTTCCTCTTCGTCACGTGCGCCAACGGCAGCGAGGAATTGCTCGCCGAGGAATGCGTTCGCATCCTGGGCGCGGACCAGGGCGTCGTGGCCGGACGCGGCGGCGTGATGGTCGACGAGAGCGTCGAGAACGCGATGCGCCTGAACCTGCGCAGCCGCATCGCGCAGCGCGTGCTGTGGCCCATGGTGGACGGCGACTACCGCGACGAACGCGACCTGTACGAGCTCGGCCGCCGCATCAACTGGTCGGAGTGGATCACGCCCGACGAGACGATCCGCGTGGACGTCACCGCGCAGCGCTCGCCGCTGCAGAGCCTGAACTTCGCCGCGCTGCGCATCAAGGACGCCGTCTGCGACGTGATGCGCGACATGGCCGGCGCGCGCCCCAGCGTCGACACCCGCTTCCCCGATCTCGCGATCAGCCTGCACGTCGACCCGACGCACGCCTGGATCGCGATCGACCTGTCCGGCGAGGCCTTGTTCAAGCGCGGCTGGCGCGAGCAGCAGGGCGAGGCCCCGCTGAAGGAAACGCTGGCCTCGACGCTGGTCTACGCCGCCGGCTGGCACGGCCGGCCGGAAGACGGCGGCCTGCTGGATCCGTGCTGCGGCGCCGGCACGATCGCGATCGAGGCCGCGCAGATCGCGTGCAACGTCGCGCCGGGCCTGACGCGCCGCTTCGCGTTCGAGCGCCTGCGGCCGTTCCTCGACTACTCGAAGCAGTGGGGCGAGATGCAGGTCGAGGCGCGCGATTCGGTCGTCAAGGCGGCGGTGCCGATCTGGGCCGGCGACGTGTCGTTCCGCATGACCGACTTCGCGACGCGCAATGCGGAGCGCGCGGGCGTCGCGCACGCGATCGAGTTCAAGACGGCCGACGCGCTGCAGCGTCTCGCCCCGGCCGAGCGCGGCACCATCGTGATGAACCCGCCCTACGGCGAGCGCATCGACGCCAAGGGGCGCGGCAGCCAGGGCGCCGAGGCGCCGCGCGCGCCACGCACGTTCACGGCCGCGCGCCCGGAGCGCGAGCCCGACCGCCCGCGCGGTCCGGGCGCGGACGCGTTCGCGCGCGAGAACCCCGAGGCCGCTCGTCGCGGGCCGCGCGACGCGCCGGTTTCGAGCGGCGGGCGCGAGTCGGCCATCGTCGGCACGGACGCCGCGGGCGCGAACAACGCGGGCGAGTTCTTCTCGCAGCTGGCCACGCACTGGAAGCGCCACTACAGCGGCTGGACGGCCTGGGTGCTCAGCCCGGACATGAAGCTGCCGACCGCGATGCGCCTGAAGGAGAGCCGCCGCGTGCCGATGTGGAACGGGCCCATCGAATGCCGCTTGTTCCGTTTCGACATGGTGCGGGGCTCGGCCCGCACCGGCAACCCGGCCGCTGACGGCAACGCCTTGTAACGAACGGACAGGCTCGCGACAGGCTGTCGGTCAACGATGCCGCCGCGGTGTCGTTGTTGCAGTACTCCCCGAGAGAACGACCTTCCTCATCGACAAGGAGACCGCCATGTCCATTCGCCGCTCGACCCCACTCGCCGCCGCGTTCGCGCTGACCGCCGTGTTCGCCACCTTCGGTGCGCGCGCCGCCGACCTGCCCGGCCATCATCCGGCCTATCTGCACGCGCTCAGCGACCTGCGCCTGGCCCGCTGGAACCTGACCCATCGGGGGGGTGACGCGGCCATGGCCAAGCACGAACGCGTCGCCGTCCAGGAGATCGATCGTGCGATCGCCGAAGCGACGCGTCTGGCCGGCGACGATGGCAAGAATGTGGCCAGGGATGTCCACGAGGATGCCGTGCTCGACCGCTCCGGCGCGCTGCACCATGCGGCCGAACTGCTTGCCAAGGCCAAGCAGGACGTATCGGAGGGCGAAGACAATCCCCAGGCGCGCCGCATGCGCCACGGCGTCATCGAGCACATCGACGTCGCCCTCGATGCGACGCGCACTGCGATCCTCGACGTCGAACAACATCGTTGATCGGACACTGCCTGCCAGCCATTCTCGCGACGCCGCGCCGGACCTCGTCCGGCGCGGCGTTCTTCATCGCGCAGGCCGGTGCACAGGGCGTGCGCGCTTCGGGTAACCGAACGTCACGACGCGCTCAGGAACGCGCAAGGCGCGCGCTCCGAATCCCGTCAACGGCGGGTCTGCGGGTTTCGTTTTCTGGGTGCTCTCTCGCAAGACACCACACCAACGACACCCTGACCAGGAGATCCGCATGTCCTTCAAGCTCTCGACCCCGCTGCTCGCCACGCTGGCGCTCGCCGCCTCCTTCGCGCCGCTCGGCGCTCGCGCCGCCGACCTGCCCGGCAAGCACCCGGCCTACCTGCACGCGCTGACCGACCTGCGCGCCGCGCGCTGGAACCTCGAGCACCGCCCCGGCGACGCCGCCGTCAGCGCGCAGGAAGACGTCGCGATCGTCGAGACCGACCGCGCCATCCACGAGGCCAAGGTCGCCGCGATGGAAGACGGCAAGAACATCGAGGACCATCCGGCGGAAGACGCCCACCTCGACCGCCCGGGCCGCCTGCACCACGCCCTGGAGCTGCTGCAAAAGGCCCAGAACGACGTGGCCCGCGAGGAAGACAACCCCGAGACGCGCAACCTGCGCAACGCATCGTCGAACACGTCGACCTGGCGTTGGAAGCGACGAAGCGCGCGATCCACGACGTCGAACAAGGGCGTTGAGCGGACAGTGCCGGCGCAGGCTGGCGGAGAGTCCGGCTCCGGCGCGTTCGAGCGAAGGGGTCTGGCACTTCAACGTATCGCGAGCGGCCTGGTGGCCAATGGCAACCGGTCGGCGCGATACGTTGAAGAGCCAGACCCCTTCGGTCGCCTCACTGCGCGCGATGAAGCGCCAAGCCCCCTTTGACCATCACCTCGTCGACGCTCGCGAACCCGCCGCGCAACAGTGCCTCGCGCTGCCCCGCCACCGTCATGTACAGCTGGTCGTTGGACAACCCACCCTCGCCGAGGAAGTGGTCGCAGACGAGGTAGCAGCCCCCTGGCGCGAGCAGCGGCCGGACCTGGGCATGCAGCGCGGCCGCGTAGTCCTTGTGCCGCAGCTCGTGCACCGCCTGGTTCGTGACGACGGCGTCGAACGGCCCCAGGCCCTCGACCCACGCCGGCTCGCGGAAGCTGCGCTCGACGAAGACGACCCGCGCGGCGCGCTCGCCCAGGCGTTCGGCGGCCAGCTGGTGCATCGCGCCGGAGAAGTCGAGCGCGACATAGTCCAGTCCGGGATTCGCGCGCAGCAGGTGCTCGGCCAGGAAGCCCGGGCCCGATCCCAGTTCGAGCACGCGCCGCGGGCCGGCACCGACCTCGCGCGCGAACGCGTCGAAGATCTCGGGGCGCACCGGGCGCCGGGCCAGCGCCGTCTCGGCCCAGGGGCGGGCGTCTTCCATGAGGCGCAGGTCGATCGGGCTGGGGACGTCGATGGTCATGTTCGGCGGACAGGTCGGCTGAGGAGCGTGCCAGTGTGCCGCAAGCGCCGTGAAGAAGCCTTCGCGATCGCGGAGGCTTCGCTCACGGCCGAGCCAGCAGCACCGCCATCTGCGCGAGCCAGGCCAGCGGCGCCGTGTCGGCGCGCAGGATCAGGCGGCCGAGGCTGATGCGCGTGAAGCCGCGCGCGACGGCGGCCGCTTCTTCCTCGGCGGTCAACCCGCCCTCGGGGCCGCTCAACGCGAGCCAGCGGCCGCGCGGCGCGGCCGTCAGCGCCTGCGCCAGCGGCGGCGCCGTGCCGGTGCTCATCACGAAGCGGCCTGCGTGGGACGCGCCGTCGGACTGCGCCGCCAGCCACGCGGCGGCGCCGCACACGGGCGCGACGACCGGCACGCGCGTGCGCCCGCTCTGCTCGCTCGCGCCGACTGCCACCGCCTGCCAATGCGCCACGCGCCTGGCCGCGCGATCGCCGTCGAGCCGCAGCACCGAGCGCTCGGTCTGCAGCGGCTGGATCGCCGCCACGCCCAGCTCGGTGGCCTTCTCGATCAGCGCGTCCATGCGCTCGTTGGTGGGCATGCCCAGCGCGATCTCGAGATCGAACGGCAGCTCGCGGTCCACGGCCTCGTGCGCGCCCACGCGCACGTCCACGTCGCGCTTGCCCATGCGCGTGACCTGCGCGCCCCACTCGCCGCCGGCGCCGTCGAACAGGCGCAGGTCGTCGCCGGGTTGCAGGCGGCGCACCTGCACGTGGCGGGCGGCGTCTTCCGGCAGCGCGAATTCGAGGTCGGCGGACAGGCGGGAGTCAACGAACAGGCGCAGGGACATGGGCGGGCAACGGCGGGACGACAGCCGCCAGTGTGCCGCATGCGCCGGCCCGCACACCCGCTGGCGTACGATGCCGCCGTCGAGACCGACCCGCCCACGCCGTCCTCCCATGAGCGAACCCCCCGTCACCTCCGCTGCGATCGATGGCGACGCGCTGCTCGCGCAGGCCGACGCGATCCACGACGACGACCCGCCGCGCGCGCTGGAGCTCCTGCGCCGGCTCGACGTCGCGACGTTGCCCGCCGGCCGGCTTGCGCGGCTGTCGTTCCTGCTCGATCACGTGGTCGGCGAGAAGTTCGGCCTGTGGAGCGAAGCGCTCGCCGGCCAGCGCGCCGTGGTGCAGCGCGCCGGCGACCAGGCGGCGGCGGGGATCTTCCGCCACGCCGCCATCGCCGCGCAGATCGCCGGCGACACCCTGCTGGCGCGCAGCTGGACGCAGGCGCTCGCCGCGAGCTCCGATGCCCCGCTGGCCAAGGCGCAGGCGCTCGTCACGCTGGGCGCGGCGGGCTTCTCCGTGAGCCGGCTGGGCGCCGAGGCCGCCGGGCGCCTGGCGCTGCAGGCCTTGCAGCCGCTCGCCACGCTGCACTCGACGCCCGGCGGCGGGCTGGACACCGCGTTCGGCGCCGTCACCAACAACCTCGCATCGGAACTGCTGGAGCGCCCCCTGGACGATCTCGCGCAGCCCGACCTGCGCGCCGCGCTGCGCCTCGCCGCCGAGCATTCGCTGCGCTTCTGGCAGCGCGCCGGCACCTGGGTCAACCACGAACGCGCGCGCTACCTGGGCGCGATGGCGGCCAACGCGCTGGGCGACGGGGTCGAGGGCGCCGCCCAGGCGCGAAGCGGCCTGGCGCTGCTGGAGGCGCACGACCTGGCCGGCGAGCAGAACGTCGACCGCGCCTTCCTCGAGCTGGAGCTGGCCGTGGGCCAGCGGCTCGCCGACCAGCCCGGGCGCGCGCAAGCGCTGGCGCGCGCGCTCGCGTTGGCGGCCCGCTTCGGCGAGGCCTGGCTCGATCGCTGGTTCGCCGAGCGCCAGACCCGCAACGAGGCGCTGGCCGCGCACTACGGACGCTAGCGCCTAGCCCCGCAGGGCGGTGCGCACGATGTCGCGCGAATACGGCGCCGCGACATCGCACACGAAGCGCTGGAAATCGCCGTGCGCGGCGTCGTCGGCGCGGTCCGAGACCGTGCGGACGACGCCGAACGGCCGGCCGAAGTCGTGGCAGACCTGCGCCACGGCGGCGCCTTCCATCTCGACGGCCAGGGCGTCGGGCAGCAGCGCACGCAGCTGGTCGCTTTCGGCGCGCGTCGCGACGAAGCGGTCGCCGCTGAGGACCAGGCCCTGGTGGATCAGGGCCGCGGCGGCGTGCGTGCCGTCCGCCGCGAGCGTGCGGCTCGCCGCGGCGAGGCGAGCGGTCCAAGCGGGGTCGGCGTCGAAGCGCGTGCGCCCGGTGAGCGGCACCTCCCAGCGCGGGAACAGCGGCTCGGCGTTCATGTCGTGCTGGAGCAGGGTCGTGGCGACGACGACGTCGCCCACGCGCACGTCCGCTCCGAGTCCGCCGGCGACGCCGGTGAACAGCAGCGCGGCGGCGTCGAACGCGTCCAGCAGCACGGCCGTGGTGGTGGCCGCCGCCACCTTGCCGATGCCGCAGCGCACGAGGATCACGTCATGGCCGTCGAGGCGGCCGAAGTGGAAGTCGCGGCCGGCGCGGCGCTCGGTGCGCAGGTTCTCGAGGCAGGGCCGCAACGCGGCGATCTCCTCGTGCATGGCGCCGACGATGGCCAGGCGCGTCACGCAGTCATCCCCGAGGCGCGCGGCCCCGTCGGGTCGTGCGGGCGGGACTCAGTCGGTCGCGCCAAGCTGCTTGCGAAAGCGCGCGGCGGATTCTTCGCCGTGCGCCTTGCGCAGTTGTTCGACGAAGTCGAGCGCCACGGCCTGGATGCCGGCCAGGTCGGAGCAGCCTTCGATCTTGAGGATCAGGCGGTAGCCCTTGATCAGCCCGAAGCGTTCCTTGGCCTCGTGCGTGAGCAGGGTGTAGAGCGCGTCGTAGGTCCAGTCGCGCACGGCGACTTCGACGGGAATGCGCTGGTAGACGGTCTTTCCGGCCGCCCCGCCGACGGGGGCGATGAGCTTGGCGGCGATCAGGGCGTCCAGGTCCGCGGCCGAGCTGCCGGTCACCTTGGCGATCCAGGCGTCGCCGCTGCACGAGCCGTCGATCACCATCAGCAGGTTGCGCGCAGGGCGCGACAGCTTGAGCGTATGCGCGCGAAACTCGGCCTTGCCGGCTTCAGTTCGGACGTAGGAATCCGCGTGGGTCATGGTCATCATCGTGGTTCCCTGACAGCCAGTCGGCCGACGTGTTCATTTGCCGTCCCGCAGCTCACGTCGCAGGATCTTCCCTACATTCGTTTTCGGCAGATCAGAACGGAATTCAACGATCTTCGGACGTTTGTAACCCGTAAGATTTGTTTCACACCAGGCGCGCACGTCGGCTTCGGTGAGGGCGGGATCCTTCTTGACGATGACGATCTTGACCGCTTCGCCCTGCTTGGCGTCGGGTACGCCCACGGCCGCGCACTCGAGCACGCCGGGGATCAGCGCGACCACGTCCTCCACCTCGTTCGGGTACACGTTGAAGCCCGAGACCAGGATCATGTCCTTCTTGCGGTCGACGATCTTGAAGTAGCCGCGCTCGTCCACCTCGCCGATGTCGCCGGTGCGGAAGAAGCCGTCGGCGGTCATCACCTTGGCGGTCTCGTCCGGGCGCTGCCAGTAGCCGGCCATCACCTGCGGGCCGCGGATCGCGATCTCGCCGCGCTGGCCCGCCCCCACCTCGTTGCCGTCGTCGTCGAGCAGCACGACGTCGGTGTCGGGCATGGGCATGCCGATCGTGCCGCTGTAGGCGGTCGTGTTGACCGGGTTGCAGGTGGCCGCCGGCGAGGTCTCCGACAGGCCGTAGCCCTCGCAGATCGGACAACCCGTCTTCTGCAGCCACAGCTGCGCCGTGGCCTGCTGCACGGCCATGCCGCCGCCGACCGACATCACCAGGCCGGACCAGTCGACCTGGTCGAAGTCCGGGTGGTTGGCCATCGCGTTGAACAGCGTGTTGACGGCCGGCAGGCTGTGGAACGGCTGGCGCCTGAGGTCCTTGAACATCGCCGGGATGTCGCGCGGATTGGCGATCAGCAGGTTGCACGAGCCCATGCGCAGGCCCAGCATCATGTTCGTGTTGAAGCCGAAGATGTGATACAGCGGCAGCGCGCAGATCGTCACGATCTGCACGCCCGGTTTCACCTTGCTCAGCGCCGGCTGGTACCAGGCGTCCGACTGCAGCACGTTGGCCACGAGGTTGCGGTGCAGCAGCACCGCGCCCTTGCTGACGCCGGTGGTGCCGCCGGTGTACTGCAGCACCGCGATGTCCTCGGGGCCGACCTTGACGGGCTTGAACGTGGCGCGGCGGCCGATGGCGATCGCGTCGTTGAAGCGCACGGCGCCGGGCAGCTCGAAGGCCGGCACCATCTTCTTCACGTTGCGGACGACGTAGTTGACGATCGTGCCCTTGACCAGGCCCAGCATGTCGCCCATGGACGCGAGGATCACCTTCTTCGTCGGAACCGCGTGCAGCACCTGCTGCAGCGTGGTGGCGAAGTTCTCGACGATGACGATGGCCTTGGCGCCCGAGTCCTTCAGCTGGTGCTCGAGTTCGCGCGGCGTGTACAGCGGGTTGACGTTGACCACCACCAGGCCGGCGCGCAGCAGGCCGGCCACGACGACCGGGTATTGCGGCACGTTGGGCATCATGATGGCGACGCGATCGCCCTGCGCCAGCCCCAGCGTCTGCGCGTACGCGCCGAACGCGCGCGACATCTCGTCGATCAGCGCGAAGCTGAAGTCCTTGCCCATGAACTTGTACGCCGGCAGGCTGGCGTACTTCGTGAAGCTGTTGTTCAGCAGTTCGACCAACGACGCGTATTCGTTCGCGTTCACATGAGGCGCCACCCCTTCGGGGTAGCTTTTCAGCCAGATCCGCTCCATGCCTTGTCTCCTTCTTGGTGTGGGTGCATTCTGACCGAAGGTGGTCGAGAGCCTTCTCTACAATGTTGCATGACTCCACCACCGCTGGTCGTCGACCTGGACGGCACGCTGATTCGAACCGATCTTTTGCATGAGACGGCGCTGCTCCTGGCCAGGCATCAGCCACTGAGCCTGGCCGCCTTGCCGCTTTGGCTCGTGCGCGGCAAGGCCTTGATGAAGCAGCGCATCGTCGACCGAGTGACGCCGGACTACGCCCACCTGCCTTATCCGCCGGATCTGGTCGACTGGCTGCGCAGCGAACACGCCACCGGTCGTCGCCTGGTGCTTTGCACGGCGTCTGACCGGCGTCTCGCCGAGGGCGTGGCCACGCACCTCGGCTTATTTCACGAGGTGTTGGGCAGCGACGGCGAGACCAACCTGTCCGGCGAATCGAAGGCCGCCCGACTGGTGGCGCGATTCGGCGAGGGCGGCTTCGACTACGCCGGAAACTCCAGCGACGACCTGCCCGTGTGGCGGCGTGCACGCCAGGCCATCGTCGTCGCGGCACGGCCGGCAGTCGCCGCGGCCGTCCGCGCGCAGGGCAAGGTGGCACACGAGTTCCCGGCGCCGCGCGCCTCGCTGCGCACCTGGCTGTCGGCGCTGCGACTGCACCAGTGGCTGAAGAACCTGCTGGTGTTCCTGCCGTTGCTGGGAGCCTTTCGCTTCGACGTAGATCTGCTGACGCGGTCGCTGACGGCCTTCTTCGCCTACGGCTTGTGTGCCTCGTCGGTCTATGTCGTCAACGACCTGATGGACCTGGAGAGCGATCGCGCTCATCCGAGCAAGCGCTCGCGCGCCTTCGCGAGCGGCCTCATCTCCGTGCCCCAGGGCTTGGTGGCGGCGACCGTGTTGCTGCTGGCCTCGATCGCCTTGTCGCGGCAACTGCCCGCGGCCTTCGGACAGACGCTGGCGGTCTACTACGGGCTGACGCTGGCGTACACCTTCGCCCTGAAGCGCCGCGTGCTGGTGGACTGCGTGACGTTGGGCATGCTGTACACGCTGCGGATCGTCGCCGGCGTCGCGGCCACGGGCCTGCCGCACTCGTTCTGGTTCCTGGCCTTCCCGCTGTTCCTGTTCCTGAGCCTGGCCTTCGTCAAGCGCTATTCCGAGCTGCTGGCCATGACGGCCCTGGGTCGCTCCGGCGCGGCGGGCCGCGGCTACCTTGCCAGCGACGCACTGCTGGTCATGGCCATGGGCATCGCGTCCGGCTTCTGCGCCGTGCTGCTGCTGGCCCTGTACATGGACAGCAGCGCCGTGGTGCTGCGCTATGCCCATCCGGAGAGGCTGTGGTTGACGCTGCCCGTGGTGCTGTACTGGATCTGCCACATGTGGATGCAGGCCCAGCGCGGCAAGCTGAGAGACGACCCGATGATCTTCGCCGTCAAGGACCGCCACAGCCTGGCCTGCGCGCTGGTATTCGGCGTCCTCCTCGCCTGGGCCCACTGAGCGCCATGACGATGCAGGACGTCCAGGCCTGGGGTCGACTCGCCGCAGAGGCGCACGACGTCCTGCGCCTGGCCGATCGCGCGTCCCGACTGCCGGCCGGCGAAGGCCCGGCACTGGCATACGGCAACGGTCGCAGCTACGGCGACGTCGCCCTCAACCCCGGCGGGCGGCTGTGGATGACGCGCGGGCTGGACCGCTTCATCGCCTTCGACGCCGCCACCGGCGTGCTCGAATGCGAGGCCGGCGTGCTCCTGGACGAGATCATCCGCGTCGTGCTGCCGCAGGGCTGGTTCCTGCCGGTGACGCCGGGCACGCGCTTCGTCACGCTGGGCGGCGCCATCGCCAACGACGTGCACGGCAAGAACCATCATGGCGCCGGCAGCCTCGGCCACCATGTGCAAGGCCTGAGCCTGGTACGAACCGACGGCGAATCGATCCAATGCGGGCCGGCCCTGCGGCCCGATTGGTTCGCGGCAACCGTCGGCGGCATGGGCCTGACCGGCGTCATCGTCAGCGCCCGCCTGCAGCTGATGCGCGTGCGCAGCGAATGGATGCAAGGCGAGACCCGCGTCTTCCGCTCGCTGGCCGAGTTCTTCGCGCAGTCGATCGCGGCCGCGAGCCGGTTCGACTACGTCGTCTCGTGGGTGGACTGCGTGCACGGCGGCGACGATGCGCGCGGCATCCTGTTCAGCGCCAGCCATGCCGAAGAAGCCGCACCGCCGCCCGCGCCGGCCACGCCGCGGCGCGTGCCGCTGACGCCGCCGGTGTCCCTCGTCAACGGCCTCAGCCTGCGGGCGTTCAACCGCATCTACTACCGGCGCCATGCCATGCACCAGGGCCCGCTGCGCCAGCACCTGCAGCCCTTCTTCTACCCGCTGGACGGCGTGCTGGAATGGAACCGCCTCTACGGGCCGCGCGGCTTCCATCAATACCAGTGCGTGCTGCCGCGCCGCGACGAACAGGCGGCCACCGCAGAACTGCTGAAAGTCATACGCGCCAGCGGCCAGGGTTCCTTCCTGGCCGTGCTCAAGACGTTCGGCGATCGCGAGGGCCTGGGCCTGCTGAGCTTCCCGCAGCCGGGCACGACGCTGGCGCTGGACTTTCCGAACCACGGCGCGGACACGCTGGCGCTGTTCGATCGGTTGGACGCCATCGTCCGCACGGCCGGCGGCCGGCTCTACGCGGCCAAGGACGGTCGCCAGAGCCGCGCCATGTTCGAAGCCGGCTACCCTCGCCACACCCAATTCCGCGCCTTCCGGGACCCCGGCCTGTCGTCGGCCATGTCGCGCCGCATCTTTGGATACTGAAACGATGCCCCCAGCCTCCACCGCGCCTTCGGCGACCGCCCCGCGTATCCTGCTGGTCGGCGCCACCTCCGCCATCGCCCAGGCCGTCGCCCGCCTCTACGCCGGTCGCGGCGCACGGCTGCTGCTGGTCGGGCGGCGGCTCGACGCGCTGCAGGCCAACGCGGCCGACCTGCGCGTGCGCGGCGCGGCCGCGGTGGACACCGCGGTGCTGGACGCCGACCGCATCGAGGACCACGCCGCCGCCATCGAGCAGGCCTGGCAGCTCTGGGGTGGCCTGGACGTGGCCCTGATCGCTCACGGCACGCTGCCCGACCAGGCCAGCGCCCAAGCCAGCATCGGCGAGACGCTGTCCAGCCTGCAGACCAATGCCATCTCGGTCATCGCGTTGCTGACCGCCCTCGCCAACCGTTTCGAGTCCCAGGGCAGCGGCGTCATCGGCGTGATCTCCTCGCCGGCCGGCGACCGCGGGCGGGCAAGCAACTATGTCTACGGCGCCGCCAAGGCCGCCGTCACCAACTTCGCCAGCGGCCTGCGTCATCGACTCTTCAGGCACGGGGTGCGCGTCGTCACCGTGCTGCCAGGGTTCGTCGATACGCCGATGACGGCCAGCTTCCCCAAGGGGCCGCTGTGGGCCAGCCCCGAACGCGTCGCGGTGGACATCGTCGAGGCCCTGGATCGCCGCAACGGCATGCTGTACACGCCGTGGTTCTGGCGCTGGATCATGCTTGTCGTCACCGGCCTTCCCCAAGCCGTCTTCCTGCGCAGCAAGCTCTGACCGCCATGCTCCAGCCCAACGACAAGATCGTCATCACCGGCGCAGCCGGACTGGTCGGCCAGAACCTGGTCACGCTGCTGGTCGAGACCGGCTTCGGGAACCTGGTCGCCATCGACAAGCACGAGACCAACCTCGGTATCCAGGCGCGTCTGCATACGGCCGTCCGGACGGTGCTGGCCGACCTGGCCGAGCCCGGCGCCTGGGAGGCCGAGTTCGACGGTGCCGCCGCCGTCGTGCAACTGCACGCGCAGATCGCGGGCAAGACCTCCGCGCCGTTCACCCGCAACAACCTCGTGGCGACCGAGCAGGTCCTGCGCGCGATGCGCGAACACGCGCCCGGCGCCTATCTCGTGCACGCGAGCTCCTCCGTCGTCCACTCCGTCGTCGACGACGACTACGTGCGCAGCAAGACGGCGCAGGAGAAACTCGTTCGCGAAGCGGGCGCGCGCGGCCAGCGCCACTGCGTGCTGCGCCCGACGTTGATGTTCGGCTGGTTCGATCCCAAGCACCTGGGCTGGCTGGCGCGGCTGATGGAGCGCGTCCCCGTCTTTCCCATCCCGGGCCACGGCCGCTACATGCGCCAGCCGCTCTACAATCGCGACTTCTGTCGCGCGATCCTCGTCATGCTGCGCGAGCAGCCCGACGGTGCCGTGCACGACCTGACCGGGCCCGACCGCATCGACTACATCGACATGATGCGGCTGATCCGCGACGCCAAGGGCCTGAGGACGCCCATCGTACGCATTCCCGTGCCGCTGTTCGGCCTGATGCTGCGCGCAGCCAGCCTGGTCATGAAGAAGCCGCCGTTCACCGTCACCCAGATGCACGCGCTGATGGCCGGCGACGAGTTCACCGGCGTCGACATCGAGCAGGTCTTCGGCTTCCGGCCGCTGGGCTTCGCGCAGGCCGTGCACGAGACGTTCAACCATCCACGCTACAGCGGCGTGACGCTCGAGAGCCCGCACTGATGAACCCGACCGCGCTGCACTACGCCGTCATCGGCGCCGGCCCCATGGGCCTGGCCACCGCCGATCGGCTCGCCGAGGCCGGTCACCGCGTCACCGTCGTCGAGGCCGACGACCGCCTGGGCGGCATGTCGGCGGCCTTCGACTTCGACGGCCTTCAACTGGAGCGCTACTACCACTTCGTCTGCAAGACCGACTACGCGCTGTTCGACGCGCTGGCGTCCTTCGGCATGTCCGACAAGCTGAAGTGGACCGATACCGAGCTCGGCTTCTACTACAACGGCCGCTGGTACGACTGGGGCAAGCCGCTGGCGCTGCTGGCCTTTCCCCACCTGTCGCTGGCCGACAAGATCAGGTTCTCGCTGCACGTGCTGCGCACCAAGGCCGTCACGGACTGGACGGCGCTCGACAAGGAGCAGGCCACCGACTGGATTCGCAACGCCCTCGGCGAGCGCGCCTACAAGGTGCTGTGGGAGCGGCTCTTCGAACTCAAGTTCCACGAGCACATGCACGACATGTCGGCGGCCTGGATCGGCACGCGCATCAAGCGCGTCGCCCTGTCGCGCCGCAGCCTGCTGCAGGAGCAGATGGGCTATCTGCAGGGCGGCTCGCAGGGGCTGCTGGACGCCTACGCCACGCGGCTGCGCCAGCGGGGCGCCGAAATCCGCCTCGCGTCGCCGGTGCGCCGGGTGCTGACCGAGAACGGCCGGGTCACCGGGCTGGATCTGGGTGGCGAGACGCTGGCGACCGACCGCGTCGTCTCCACCGTGCCGCTGCGCTATGTGCCGCGACTGGCACCCGAGTTGAGCCTGGGCGAGCGCCAGCAGATCGAGGCCATGGACAACATCCCGGTCGCCTGCGCCTTGCTGAAGCTGCGCAAGCCGGCGAGCAAGTATTTCTGGATGAACGTCAATGACCCGCGCATCGAGGTACCCGGCTTCATCGAGTACAGCAACCTCAATCCGCTGCCCGAGAAGATCGTCTACGTGCCCTACTACATGCCCGTGACCCATCCGAAGTGGGCCTGGGACGACGAACGCCTGCTCGACGAAGCCGTCGACTACCTGCTGTTGACGCAACCTCACCTGAAGCGCGAGGACGTCATCGCCCGCCACTTGTCGCGCTACGAGTACGCCCAGCCGCTGTGCACGCCGGGCTTCTACGCCAGGCTGCCGTCGATGAAGACCTCGCTGCAGGGCTTCTTCATGGCCGATACCTGCTACTACTATCCCGAGGATCGCTCGATCAACGAGAGCATCCGCGTGGGCTGGCAACTGGCGGAGGCCGCGCAGGAAGGCACGCATGGCCGCACGTGAGGCCAGCGTCGTGGGCTACCTGGCCTCGGGCGGCGTGGCCGCGGCGGCCAACTTCGGCTCGCGCTTCCTGTTCAGCCGCTGGCTGCCGTACGAGGCTGCCGTCGTCGCAGCCTACGGCGTGGGCATGGTCACCGCCTTCGTGCTGATGCGCCACTTCGCCTTCCAGGCCGTGACGACCAGCACGCGTTCGCAGCTGCTGGGTTTCTGCCTGGTCAACCTCGCGGCGGTGCTGCAGACCGTGGCCGTCAGCAGCCTGCTGAACTGGCTTGTACTGCCCGCGTTGGGCGTACCGGGAAACCATGAAGCGATCTCGCATGCGGTGGGCGTGGCCGTGCCGGTGCTGACCAGCTACTTCGGCCATCGCTACCTCACCTTCCGCTGAGCACTCGCGGGAGCCGGTCGGCCGTCCTCGACGGCGGCCAGGCGCCCCCATGGCGTTCCTCAGCGACGTTTCCAGATCTCGTAGATGCCGATCGCTTCGGATTTCTCGTAGTGCTCGCTTACGTACTGGTCGATCAGCGAAGGGCCGTTGCTGTAGGCGGTACGGTTCGCCTCGTTCGAGCGCATCTTCAACAGCACGACACGGGGCGGCGCATAGCGCTCCAGTTCCTCGACCACGCCTGCCTGCCGCTGCGGCGCATTGACCAGGCCCGGCTCCATCTCGATCCAGCGCGTCGCTGCGCGACGATCGGTGAGGAAGTAGAGCATCGGATCATTGACGAACAGCCTGCTCGTGTCGACGACGCCTGAAAAGATCCTCTGGCCGCCGGGGGTCTGCTCGCGCAAGGTCTGCACGATTTGCCCGTAGGCCAACGCACGCCGGAGCGCTTGCGGCTGGTCGTTCACCCGCCAGCCGCTGTAGCGTGGAAGGTCCACGGCGCGGGTGTCGAGCTGCTCCGACCAGGTCTGCTGCGCCTCGTAGGCCATCACCAGCGCCACGGTCGCGGGCAGCAACCAGGCGACGCGACGCACACTGGCAGCCCAGGCCCCTGGAAGATACGTCGCGATCGGCAACGCGACCACCAGCGCAGGAAAGCCCTGCTCGATACCGGTACGCACCCGCTGCTGGTTCAGCAAGACCAGGCTCAGCAACGAAAGCCCGAGCGCGAGCTGGTCGCGGAAGCGGTCGTCGCCGCCTCGATTCTTGAAGAGTCGCCACAGGGCCGTGGGCAGGCCCAGCGCGATCAAGACAAAGGGCAACGAGAAGGCGATCCAGCGCGACAGCGCCGCCAGGAATATCCAGAAGTTCGCGGCACCCAGCAGAAAGGCGAGGTTGGGCTGGACGAAACTGATCCCGCGCCACTCGCGGAATTCGTGCAGGTGGAAGACCGGCACTTCGGCCCACCAGCGCTCCCATCCGGACAACCCGACAAACGGCAGGAAAAAAGCCAGTCCCAGCACCAGGCCGGGCAACGTCAGGCGGGCCAATCCGGGCCCGGCGTCCGCGGGGCGACCGGCAAGCCAGGTCAGTACCAGCGCCGCGAAGCCGAGCACGCCGAAGTCCCATCGCACCAGGCCGGCAATCCCGATCAACAAGGAGGCGCGAAGCAGCGCGCCGGTGGGCGCGCCCTGCCCCGGGCGAACCAGCTGCGCCAAGGCGAGCAGCAGCAGCAGCGTTCCCGTGATGGCGGCGTAGCCCGGGCTCGGCGGAAAGCACAAGGCGAAGGCCGTGAACATCACGCCAGCCCAGCACATGGCCACGCGCGGCGTGCGCGGGCACAAGCGGGCGGCCAGCACGGCCAGCAAGGTGCCGAGCCCCGCCATGGCGAGCAGATGGAGGACGTTGAGCACCGCCAGGTCTTCGCCGAACAGCGCCATCGCCCCGGCGGTCAGGTAGTACTGGCCAGGCCCGTAGATGACGAAAAAATCCCGCATGGGCAGACCGCCACGCAGGATCTCCATCGCACCGCTGGCCAGGAAGCCCGAATCGAAGAACGACAGCGTCATGAAGACGCCGGGCGTCAGCGTCAGGACGATGAAGAGGAACAGCAGCGTCGGACCGCCGACCGTCAAGACGCGACTCATGTCGCGCCGGGTCTCCGGCTTCCTCATTCCACCGCCTTGAGCATGTCCTCGACGACCTTCTTCGCGTCGCCGAACACCATCATCGTCTTGTCCATGTAGAACAGCTCGTTGTCCAGGCCGGCGTAGCCGGCGGCCATCGAGCGCTTGTTAACGATCACCGTCTTGGCCTTGTACGCCTCGAGGATGGGCATGCCGTAGATCGCCGAGCCCTTGGTCAGCGCCGCCGGGTTCACCACGTCGTTGGCGCCCAGGATGATCGCGACGTCGGCCTGGCCGAACTCGCCGTTGATCTCGTCCATCTCGAACACCTGGTCGTAGGGCACCTCGGCCTCGGCCAGCAGCACGTTCATGTGGCCCGGCATGCGCCCGGCCACCGGATGGATGGCGTACTTCACGCTGATGCCCTTGCTCGTGAGTTTGGCCGCGAGCTCCTTGACGGCGTGCTGCGCGCGCGCCACCGCCAGGCCGTAGCCCGGCACGATGATCACGCTCTCGGCGTTGCCCAGGATGAACGCCGCGTCGTCGGCCGAGCCGCTCTTGACCGGCCGCGCTTCGGTCGCGCCGGCCGCCGCCGTGCCCGGTTCGGCGCCGAAGCCGCCCAGGATCACGCTGAAGAACGAGCGGTTCATCGCCTTGCACATGATGTAGCTCAGGATCGCGCCCGAGCTGCCCACCAGCGAGCCCGCGATGATCAGCATCGCGTTGTTCAGCGAGAAGCCGATGCCCGCCGCGGCCCAGCCGGAGTAGCTGTTCAGCATCGAGACGACCACCGGCATGTCCGCGCCGCCGATCGGGATGATGATCAGCACGCCCAGCACGAAGCTCAGCGCCAGCATGGCACCGAACGCCGCCGCGTTCTCGGTGGCCACGAACGCCAGGCCGCAGCCGAGCATGGCCAGGCCCAGCACGAGGTTGAGCATGTGCTGCCCGGCGAACTGCACCGGTGCGCCCTTGAACAGGCGGAACTTGTAGGTGCCCGAGAGCTTGCCGAACGCGATGACCGAACCGCTGAACGTGATCGCGCCGATGGCCGCGCCCAGGAACAGCTCCAGCCGGTTGCCGGTGGGGATGGCCTCGCCCTTGGCCAGGCCGTGCTCCATCGCCCACGGCTCGGCGACCGCGGCGACGGCGATGAACACCGCGGCCAGGCCGATCATGCTGTGAAAGAAGGCCACCAGCTCGGGCATCTTGGTCATCTCGACCGTCTTCGCGCGCCAGGCGCCGTAGCCGCCGCCGACGACCAGCCCCAGCAGCACCCAGGCGAGCCCGAGGGGTGAGCCGGCGAGCGTCCAGATCAGCGCGCCGGTGGTGAGCGCCGCGATGGTCATGCCGAGCATGCCGAACAGGTTGCCGCGGATCGACGTGGTCGGATGCGACAGGCCCTTGAGCGCCTGGATGAAGCAGATGCTGGCCACCAGGTACAGCAGCGTGACGAGGTTCATGCTCATTGCTTGCCACCCTTTTGCAGGTTCTCGAACAGCGCGGCGACCAGGCCGATCACGGAATCGGACAGCGCCATCGACCCGGCCGCCAGCACCGCGACGATCACCACGAAGCCGACGCGCTCGAAAGGCATCGGCGGCAACAGGCGCAACGCGTAGAGGAACAGCGCGGCGCCGACGATCAGCTGCAGCACGCGCCAGAACGGGCCGCGCGCGGGCGTTTCAGGGACGAGCGCCATCATTGCTTTCCGTCCTTGGACGCCGCCGGGCGCTCCTTCTTCCTGAACATCTCCAGCATCCGTCGCGTCACCAGGAAGCCGCCGAACACGTTGACGGCGGCGAGCGCCACCGCCAGCACGCCCATGGTCTTGGCGAACGGCGTCTCGGTGAGCGCGGCGGCTAGCATCGCGCCGACGATCACGATCGCCGAGATCGCGTTGGTCACCGCCATCAGCGGCGTGTGCAGCGCCGGCGTGACGTTCCACACCACGTGGTAGCCGACGTAGATCGCCAGCACGAAGATGATCAGGTTGATGATCGTGGGGGAAACGATGTCCATGGGGACTCCTGGTTACTTGCGCTTGAGCTCGCCGGCGTGTGCCATCAGGCACGCCGCCACGATGTCGTCCTCGAGATCGAGGTGGAAGGCCGCGTCCTTGTTCACGACCAGCTTCAGGAAGTCCAGCACGTTGCGCGCGTAGAGCGACGACGAGTCGGCCGCGACCAGCGCCGGCAGGTTCGTCTCGCCGACGAGGGTGACGCCATGCTTGACGACCGTGCGGCCGGCCTCGGTCAACGGGCAGTTGCCGTCGCTGCCCGCCGCGCCGCGGCCCGCGGCGAGGTCGACGATCACCGAGCCCGGCTTCATCGACTTGACCATGTCCTCGGTGACCAGCACCGGCGCCGCGCGGCCCGGGATCAGCGCGGTGGTGACGACGATGTCGGCCAGCGCGACGCGCTTGGCCACTTCCACCTTCTGCCGATCCAGCCACGCCTGCGGCATCGGCCTGGCGTAGCCGCCGACGCCTTCGGCGGCTTCCTTCTCCTCGGCCGTCTCGGTGGGCACGTCGATGAACTTCGCGCCGAGCGACTCCACCTGCTCCTTGACGGCGGGGCGCACGTCGGTCGCCTCGATCACGGCGCCCAGGCGCTTGGCGGTGGCGATGGCCTGCAGGCCGGCCACGCCGACGCCCAGCACGACGACGCGCGCGGCCTTGATCGTGCCGGCGGCCGTCATCAGCATCGGGAACAGGCGCTGGTACTTGTCGGCGGCGATCATCACGGCCTTGTAGCCGGCGATGTTGGCCTGCGAGGACAGCACGTCCATGCTTTGCGCGCGCGTCGTGCGCGGCGCGGCCTCGAGCGCGAAGGCCGTGAGCCGGGCGTCGGCCAGCTTCTGCAGGCCGTCGCGGTCGAACGGGTTGAGCATGCCCACCAGCACGGCGTCGGGCTTCATCAGGCCCAGTTCGTCGGCGAGCGGCGCGCGCACCTTCAGCACCAGGTCGGCGCCGAGCGCGGCGGCGCGGTCGACGATCTCGGCGCCGGCGGCCACGTAGGCCTCGTCAGTGGCACTGGCGGCGACGCCGGCGCCGGACTGCACGCGCAGCACATGGCCCTGCGCCTTCAGCTTCTTGGCCGTCTCCGGAGTGACGGCCACGCGCGTTTCGCCCGCCGCAGTTTCCAGCGGAACACCGATCAACATGGAAGTCTCCTCGCCAACGAATACGTCATGGTTGCCGCGTGAATCCGTGCCGCGAGAAGCCGCGGCCGAGCACACAAGCCCGTGAATACGGGGCGGCTGCGCAATATCGGGCACAGCTTACACAGTTTGTCCGTCCGCGTTTAGTGTCACGCCCCCGAGCGACGCGGCGTCGACACAACGCCACACCCCCTTGTCCGGGCGGACGGATTCGCTGGCGGGCGCGCGCGCCCGCCGCGACAATCGCGGCCCATGGGAGCAGAACGTTGGAAACCTAGCGTGACCGTGGCCGCCGTCATCGAGAAGGACGGGCGCTACCTGATGATCGAGGAGATGACGCGGGACGGCCTGCGCATCAACAACCCCGCCGGCGGCCTCGAGCCGGGCGAATCCCCCATCGCCGGCGCGGTGCGCGAGGCCCTCGAGGAGACGGCCTGCCACTTCACGCCCGAGGCGTTCCTGGGGGTCTACCTGGCGCGCAACCCCGACTCCGAGCGGGGCCCCGGCGTCACCTACATGCGCTTCGCGTTCTGCGGCACGGCCAGCGACCCGGTGCCCGGACAGGCGCTGGACAGCCCGGTGGTGCGCACGCTGTGGATGACCGCCGACGAGGTGGCCGCGGCCAGGGATCGCCTGCGCGGCCCGCTCGTGCTGCAGTGCATCGAAGACCACCGCGCCGGCCGCCGCCTGCCGCTGGAGGCGGTCTTCACGCACCCCAGCGTCGCCTCGCCGGACGCGGGCACGGCCACCTCCGAGCCGGACGACAGCGAGAAGCTGTGAGCGGATCCTGCGCGCCCGAGCGGCGCGTCCAAACGAGTCCGATCAAGGCGCAAAGCACAGTCGGGGTGGTTTCCCCGGCGAGCATTTGCAACGCAGAGCGGGCTCGTTTGGGCCGCCGAGCGGGCGTGGAGGATTCGTTCGCAGCTTCTTAAGCCTTTCCGAGGCACGAAGGGCGCCCGCTTCCTACAATTGAGGCATGTGTGCAAAGCGTGTGGTGGTCGGCTTGTCCGGCGGTGTCGATTCGGCGGTGACGGCCCACCTGCTCAAGAAGCAGGGGCACGAGGTCGTCGGCATCTTCATGAAGAACTGGGAAGACGACGACGACGACGAGTACTGCTCCACGCGCCAGGACTTCCTGGACGCCGCCAGCGTGGCCGACGTGCTGGACATCGAGATCGAGCACGTCAACTTCGCCGCCGAATACAAGGATCGCGTGTTCGCGGAGTTCCTGCGCGAGCACCAGGCCGGCCGCACGCCCAACCCCGACGTGCTGTGCAACGCCGAGATCAAGTTCAAGGCCTTCCTCGACCACGCGATGCGCCTAGGCGCCGAAAGCATCGCCACGGGCCACTACGCGCGCGTGCGCCTGAACGAGGCGACGGGCCGCCACGAGCTGCTCAAGGGGCTCGACCCGGGCAAGGACCAGAGCTACTTCCTGCACCGCCTGAACCAGGCGCAGCTGGCGCAGACGCTGTTCCCGGTGGGCGAGCTGCACAAGACCGAGGTGCGCCGCATCGCCGACGAGATCAGGCTGCCCAACGCGCGCAAGAAGGATTCGACCGGCATCTGCTTCATCGGCGAGCGCCCGTTCCGCGAGTTCCTGAACAAGTACCTGGCCCACGACCCGGGCCCGATCATCGACGACCGCGGCCGCACGCTGGGCCAGCACGTCGGCCTGAGCTTCTACACCCTGGGCCAGCGCCAGGGGCTGGGCATCGGCGGCGTGAAGGACAAGCGCGGCCAGCGCGGCGGCGGCGAGCACGCGCCATGGTTCGTCGCGCGCAAGGATCTCGAGACGAACACGTTGTATGTCGTGCAGGGCCACGACCATCCGTGGCTGCTGTCGCACCGGCTCAGCGCGATGGACCTGAGCTGGGTCGCCGGCGCGGCGCCCGCAGCGGGCTCGTTCGGCTCCAAGGCGCGTTACCGGCAGCCCGATTCGGCCTGCATCCTGGAGCCGGCGACCGACGCCAAGGCCATCTCGCTCGCATTCCCCGAAGCACAGTGGGCAGTCACTCCCGGGCAATCGGCCGTGCTGTATGACGGCGACGTCTGCCTTGGCGGCGGCGTGATCGAGTCGGCAGCGACGCTGGCCTGAAGCTGCGGCTGTCATCCTGCGCGAAGTCGCAGGATCCACCCCAGCCGACGTCCCTGGCGCACGTGGATCCTGCGACTTCGCGCAGGATGACAGCGCTTCGGGACAAACCGCGGCGGTGTCGCCTTGGTGCCGTCGAGCAGCCCCCGAAACGTGGCATGCTGCGCGCGAACCCGCCACAAGGACTCTCCGATGCTCACCCAAGTCGCCAACGTCTTCGTCGCCCTGATGGCGCTGCTGCATGTCTACATCCTCGTGCTGGAGATGTTCCTGTGGACTACCAAGCGGGGCCGCAAGGCTTTCGGCACGACGGCGGAATTCGCCGAAGCCAGCAAGGTGCTCGCCGCCAACCAGGGCCTGTACAACGGCTTCCTGGCCGCGGGTCTCGTCTGGGGGCTGTGCCTGGGCCCCGCCGGCTACGGCGCCAAGCTGTTCTTCCTGGGCTGCATCCTTGTCGCCGGGCTGTACGGCGGCCTGACCGCGACCCGCAAGATCCTGTTCATCCAGGCGATCCCGGCCGCGATCGGCATCGCACTGGTGATGGCCGCCGGCGCATAGTCGCTTTCCGAGCATGGAGCTGCGGCATAAGGCTTATGCGCATATCAAATAGGGCTTGATAATCGTTTCACAGATAACGATTTCGAGCCTGTCATGAATTTCCAGCAACTGCGCTCCGTGCGCGAGGCCGTGCGCCGCGGCTTCAACCTGACCGAGGTCGCCCAGGCGCTGCACACGTCGCAGCCGGGCGTCAGCCGCCAGATCCGCGAGCTCGAGGAAGAGCTGGGCGTCGAGATCTTCGTGCGCGTGGGCAAGCGCCTGACCGGGCTGACCCAGCCCGGCGTCGCCGTGCTGCCGTGGGTGGAGCGCCTGCTGCAGGACGCCGAGAGCCTGCAGCGCGCCAGCGAGGAGTTCACGCAGGGCACCAGCGGCGTGCTGACCATCGCCGCCACCCACTCGCAGGCGCGCTACGCGCTGCCGACCGCCGTGCGCGACTTCCGCGCCGCGCATCCGAACGTCCAGCTGCAGCTGCACCAGGGCTCGCCCGAGCAGATCGCGCAGATGCTGCTGACCGGCACGGTCGACATCGGCATCGCCTCGCACCTGCTGGCCGAGCGCCCCGAGCTCGTGGCGCTGCCGTGCTACCGCTGGACCCATTCCATCGTCGTGCCCGAAGGCCACCCGCTCGTGGCCGACGGCGAGGTCACGCTGGAGCGCCTGGCCAAGTACCCGATCATCACGTACGACATCGGCCTGACCGGCCGCTGGAGCATCGACGCCGCGTTCAAGCGCGCCGGCCTGCGCCCCGAGATCGTCATCACCGCGATGGACGCCGACATCATCAAGACCTATGTCGACCTGGGCCTGGGCGTCGGCATCCTGGCCTCCATCGCCATGGACGAGGACCAGCCCGGCCGCCTGCGCGCCGTCGACGCGCGCCACCTGTTCTCGATCAACACCACCAGCGTCGCCGTGCGCCGCGGCGGCCTGTTGCGCGGCTACGCCTACGACTTCATCCAGACCTTCGCGTCGCACCTGACGCGCGAAGTCGTCGAGGCGGCGCAGGCCGCGCCGAGCGACATCGAGCAGGCGCCTTTATAGAGGCGGCACTCTAGAACGAGAGCCATCGCTAGCGTTCAAAAAGGCGAACTATCCAACGGATTTGCTGGACCGTGACGCCGTGAATCCTCAAGAACCGGACGGACTCGCCGATGGCAGGCATGAAGCACCCCGACCCGGGGGGCATCGCCCCGTCCCAGGTTCACCATTGACCTCCTCGTTCCCGTCCGCCCCGGACCTGACCGGTCCGGATCGCTCGCCGGCCACCGATCCCGTCCGCCTCCTCGAGCAAGCCGACTGGCAGCTCTACATCGACAGCCGCCGCGCCGGCGAGCTGGGCCAGGCCGCGCTCGACGCCACGCGCGACCGCCCCACGCTCGCCCTGCGCGGGGACGCGTGGCTGCACGTCGGCCTGGCGCGCCTGCGCGCCGGCCAGGTCGCCGCCGGCGTCGAGGCCAACGAACTCGCCCGCGCCTCCTTCGCCGCGCACGACGACGCGCGCGGCCTGCTGATGTGCGACCAGCTGGACGCCACGCACCTGCACGTGCAGGGCCGGCTGCAGGAGGCGCTGGAGCTGCACCTGCGCATCCTGGCGCGCAGCGCCGACGTCGCGCGCCGCCCCACCGATCTGTACATCTGCCACAACGCGCGCGCCATCACGCGCAAGCTCCTGGGCCAGCACGACGCCATGCTGCTGGATTTCTACGCGGCGCTCAACGCGGCGCGATCCTGCGCGTCGCCCGGGCCGCACATCAACGCGCTGACCAACCTCGGCGGCAGCCACACCGACCTGTGGAACCTCACCGAGGCGCAGCGCCTGTCGGAAGAGGCGCTGGACCTGGCCGAGACCGCCGGCGCCTGGACGGCGTTCGCGGTCGCGGTCTTCAACCTCGCCCAGGCCTACGACGGCCTCGGCCTGGTCGCACCGTGTGCCGCGCTGCTCGAACGCGTGCGCCGCAACGAGGACCGCATGCCCCCCGGCGTGCTGGCCAACAACACCTCGCTGATGGCGATCGCCCACCTCTGCGCGGGCGACCTCGAGGGCGCGCGCGCCTGGCTGGACCGCGGCGTGACGGCGATGTTCTCGGACCATGACGGCAAGACGGACTACGCGCGCGCCCACGCCACCTGGCTGATGGCGATGGGCCGCCTCCAGGAGGCCCGCGCCGTCCTCCAGGCCCGCATTGCGGAGACGGCGGCGCTCGAGCTCAAGGATTCGCCCTACTCGCGCATGCGCCTGCTGCAGGTGGCCACCGACGCCTGCGAACGCCTGCACGACACCGGCGCCGCGCTGCGCTACCTGCGCGAGGCCCAGGGGCTGTACGAGACGCTGGTGGGCCGCAGCGCGCGCGCCGGCTTCATCGCCACGCAGGTCGCGCACGAGACCGCGCTCGCGCGGGACGACCGCGACCGCGCGCGCGAGGCGCAGGAGCGCGCGGAGGTCGATCGGCGCCGTCTCGCCACGCTCAACCTCGCGCTCGAGGAACGCATGCGCGAGTCGCAGCGCCTGAACGACGCGCTGCAGCGCAAGATCGCCGAGGCGGAGGCGCTGCAGGAGCAACTGCGCGACCAGGCCGTGCGCGACCCGCTCACGGGCCTGTACAACCGCCGCTTCCTGGCCGAGACCAGCGTCGCCCGCATCGAGCTCGCCCATCGCCAGAAGACGCCCATCGCGATCGTGCTGATCGACATCGACCACTTCAAGCAGATCAACGACCTGCACGGCCACGGCCGCGGCGACGAGGTGCTGCAGCACTTCGCGGCGCTGCTGCGCGACCGGATGCGGCGCAGCGACGTCATCTGCCGCTTCGGCGGCGAGGAGTTCCTGCTGCTGGTGGACAACTGCGCCGAGGCCGTGCTCGCCGACATCCTCGAGACCATCATGCGGCAGTTCCGCGCGATGACCTTCGGCAGCGACGAGGACCGCCTCGACGACTGCACGTTCTCGGCCGGCGTGGCGGTGCTGGACGCCGACGGCGACGAGTTCGAGGCGCTGGTGCGCGTGGCCGACGCGCGCATGTACCGGGCCAAGGCGGCGGGACGCGCGCGGGTGTGCCGGTCCGACTAGTCAATCGGTATCAAAGGCTGTCATTCCGCGCGCAGTCGCGGAATCCACGCTAGCCGGACTGCCCCATCGCCCAGCATGGATCCTGCGACTTCGCGCAGGATGACAGCCAGCCAGCCAAGCTACGCGGCGAACCGCGTCACGCGGCGCGGCTTGAGGAACACGCGCGCCCCGGGCATCAGGCCCAGGCGGTCGCGCGTGGCGACGAAGTCCTGGCGCGTGAGCTCCACGTCGACGAAGCTGCCGTCGTCGCGCTTGAATTCGATGCGGGTGTTGGGGCCCACCGTCAGCATCTGGCCCACCGTCACCGACCACGTGTCGGGTGCCGGGGCGTCGACGATGTCGATCTCGTGCGGGCGCACGTAGTCGGTTTCCGCGCCGCGGCTGAACAGGTTCACGTCGCCCAGGAACTGCAGCACGAACGGCGTCGCCGGGTGGTCGTAGACCTCGGCCGGAGCGCCCTGCTGCTCGATCTTGCCGTCGTGCATGACGACGACGCGATCGGCCACCTCCATCGCCTCTTCCTGGTCGTGCGTGACGAACACGCTGGTGACGTGCATCTCGTCGTGCAGGCGGCGCAGCCAGCGGCGCAGCTCCTTGCGCACCTTGGCGTCGAGCGCGCCGAACGGCTCGTCCAGCAGCAGCACCTTGGGCTCCACCGCCAGCGCGCGCGCGAGCGCGACGCGCTGGCGCTGGCCGCCGGAAAGCTGGTGCGGATGGCGGTCGGCGAGCCAGTCGAGCTGCACGAGCTTGAGCAGGTCGGCCACCTTGGCCTTGATCTCGCGCTCGGACGGCCGCGTCGCCTTGGGCCGCACGCGCAGGCCGAAGGCCACGTTCTCGGCGATCGTCATGTGGCCGAACAGCGCGTAGTGCTGGAACACGAAGCCGACGTTGCGGTCGCGCACTTCGGTGTGCGTCGCGTCCTCGCCGTGGAACAGCACGCTGCCCGAATCGGGCACTTCCAGGCCCGCGATGATGCGCAGCAGCGTCGTCTTGCCGGAGCCCGACGGGCCCAGCAGCGCCACCAGCTCGCCGGCCGGGACGTCCAGGCTCAGGTTGTCGCAGACGGCCAGGTCGCCGTACTTTTTCGTGACGTTGCGGACTTCAATGCTCATGGCGGGCTTCCTGGTGCGACGCCTTCGCGCGCCGCTCGACGATGTACTTCAGGACGAGGGTGACCAGCGCGAGCGCGGCCAGCAACGACGCCACCGCGAACGCCGCGGCGAACTGGTAGTCGTTGTAGAGGATCTCGATGTGCAGCGGCAGCGTGTTGGTCTGGCCGCGGATGTGGCCCGAGACGACGCTCACGGCGCCGAACTCGCCCATCGCCCGCGCGTTGCACAGGATCACGCCGTACAGCAGCGCCCACTTGACGTTGGGCAGGGTCACGCGCCACAGGATCTGCCAGCCGCCGGCGCCCAGCACGCGCGCGGCCTCCTCCTGCTCCTGGCCCTGCGCCTGCATCAGCGGGATCAGCTCGCGCGCGACGAACGGGAAGGTGACGAACACGGTCGCCAGCACGATGCCGGGAACGGCGAAGACGATCTTGATGTCGTGGTCGCGCATCCACTCGCCGCACCAGCCCTGCAGGCCGAAGATCAGCATGTAGATCAGTCCTGCGATCACGGGCGAGACGGAGAACGGCAGGTCGATGAGGGTCAACAGGACGTTCTTGCCGCGGAAATCGAACTTCGCGATGGCCCACGCCGCGGCGACGCCGAACACGAGGTTCAGCGGCACCGAGATGCCCGCGGAGATCAGCGTGAGTTTCAGCGCCGACACCGCATCGTGGTCGGTCAGTGCGGCCCAGTAGACGTCGAGGCCCTTGGCGAAGGCCTGGACGAACACCGCGATCAGCGGCACGAACAGGAACAGCGTGAGGAACGCCAGCGCGGCGCCGATCAGCGTGCGCCGCACCCAGGCGGGCTCGCTGACCGCGTCGGCCACGCGCGGGGGCGCGAGCGGGCGCACGACGGGACCGGCGTCGGCCACGGCCAGCGTCTCGGTGGGGCGAATGACGGCGCTCATCGTCCCTGCCTCTTTCGCGCCCATGCCTGCAGGAGGTTGATCAACAGCAGCAACGCGAACGCAGTCACCAGCATCACGACGGCGATCGACGTGGCGCCGGCGTAGTCGTACTGCTCCAGCTTGGTGATGATCAGCAGCGAGGTGATCTCCGAGATCATCGGCATGTTGCCGGCGATGAAGATCACCGAGCCGTACTCGCCCAGCGCGCGCGCGAACGCCAGCGCGAAGCCGGTCAGCAGCGCGGGCATCAGCGCCGGGAAGATGACGTACGCGAAGGTCTGCAGGCGGGAGGCGCCCAGGGTCGCGGCGGCCTCCTCCAGCTCACGCTGCAGGTCCTCCAGCACCGGCTGCACCGTGCGCACGACGAACGGCAGGCCGATGAAGGTCAGCGCGACGAACACGCCCAGCGGCGTGTAGCTGACCTTGAACGGCAGCCACTTGCCGATCCAGCCGTTCTGGGCGTAGAGCGTCGTCAATGCGATGCCGGCCACGGCCGTGGGCAGTGCGAACGGCAGGTCGACGAGCGCGTCGACGAGCCGCTTGCCGGGAAAGCGGTAGCGCACCAGCACCCAGGACACGAGCAGCCCGAACACCGCGTTCAGCAGCGCGGCCAGCAACGACGCGCCGAACGTGAGGCGATACGAGGCCACGACGCGCGGCGACGTGACGGTGTCGACGAAGGTGCCCCAGCTGACCGTGAAGGTCTTCAGGAACACCGCCGACAGCGGGATCAGGACGATGAAGCAGAGGTACAGGACCGCGAAGCCGAGGGCGAGATTGAACCCGGGCAACACGCTGTGACGCCGCAAGAGCAGGCCGCGCGAGGACATGGCGATACGAGGAATCGGAGACGGGAAGCCGTTGGCGGCACCGCCCTGACGGGGGCGAAATGGCCGCTGCCTGCACTCTAGTGCCCGATGCTGCACCGCGACAACGAAGCGAAGCGCGCTTCCTTATTCGCGTTTCGTTGGTCGCACCTTCACTTCTCGCATGACCGCGCCGGCAATCGCCCGCGCGGCGGCCTCGGCCGGTGACAGCCTTTCCCGTACGCGAAGGCTGGCGCGGCGCGGTCGCCCGCGCCGCCTGCCAGCGATGTTCAGCGAACCTTCGCCAACAACGCTGTCAATTCCCCCAGCACCTCACCGATCTGCTTGCGCCCGCGCGAGTCGCCGCCCAGGCGGCTGCCCAGCTCCTGCTCCACGAGGCTGACGGTCATGTGCACATAGGTGCTGTCCAGCGCGCGGCGCACCGCGACCAGCTGGCTTGCGACGTCGATGCCGGGCTGGCCGGATTCGATCATTCGCTGGATACCTCGAAGCTGGCCTTCGGCACGCTTGAGGCGGTTGAGCATTTCACTGCGGCTTTGTTCATCGACAAGCACTGACATTTTTTGGACCCTCCAACGGCAGCGCTCGAATGGAGCCGCCGCATCGCCATTGTGGGCATTTCACGAAATTTGCATAGGTGGTGCGGTACTCGCCCGCAACGAAAACCCCTTAAATATCGGGGGGGACGTCGGGGGGGAGAGGGTTTGCACGTCCCATTCAGTGGGACACGCCCCTTCGGGCAGAGGGCAGAGAACATCGATACCGTTCCACGTATCGAGACAGGCTATCGGCCGGGTTCAGCGACCCCGCGCCAGCAGCGTCGCCACTTCGGCCGCCGACCGGACGCCCAGCTTGCCGAACACGCGCGCCCGGTGCACCTCGACCGTGCGGACCGAAATGCACAGTTCGTCGGCGATGACCTTGTTCAGCTTGCCGGCGGCCACGCGCTGCATCACCTCGCGCTCGCGGTCCGACAGGCTGGCGAGCCGCGCCGCCGTCTCCTCGTCCTTCGAATCGGCGTCCTGGCGCGCGGCGTCCACGGCGAGCGCGCGCGTGACCCGCTCGACGAGCGCGACGTCGCCGGACGGCTTCTCCACGAAGTCGAAGGCGCCCTTCTTCAAGGCCTCCACGGCCATCGGGATGTCGCCGTGGCCCGTGAGGAACAGCACCGGCACGCCGCTGCCGCGCGCCACCAGTGCGTCGTGCACCTGCAGGCCCGACATCGGTTCCATGCGCACGTCCAGCAGGATGCAGCCGGCGAGCGGGGCTTCGTCAGCGGCGTCGAGAAACTCGGGGCCGCTGGCGTACGAGCGCACCGCGAGGCCGTGCGACTGGAACAGGAAGCTCAGCGCGTCGCGCACCGGCGCTTCGTCGTCGACGAGATGCACCATCGGTTCGGGCGGCCGCGTATTCAGGGCGGTGGCGTTCATGGGAGGTCCTCTGAGTGCGTGGCCGGCACGACTTCGTCGTGCGGCAGATCCGACGGCGGCCAGGCGCCGGCCACGGGCAAGGTGAAGGAAAAGCGCGCACCGCCGAACACGCTGGCGGTGGCGTCGAAGGCGCCGTGGTGCGCCTCGATGATGGAGCGGCAGATCGCCAGGCCCATGCCCATGCCGTCGGGCTTGGTCGAATAGAACGGCGTCACCAGCTGTTCGACGCTGCGCCCGCGCAGGCCCGGGCCGCCGTCGTCGACGTCCAGCCGCAGGAAGCCCTCGGCGTCGCTCGCGCCGGGCGTCGCGCTCGTGCCCGCGCGCGAGATGCTGACGCGCAGGCGGCGCTGCGCCGCCGGCACGCCGGCCATCTCGTCGCACGCGTTGCGCACGAGGTTGAGCACCACCTGCTCGATCAGCACCGGGTCGGCGTCGACCTTGGGCAGGTCGGCCGCCACGGCCCATTCCACGTGCAGCTGCAGGCGCCGCAGCTCGCGCGCGAGCAGCGCCAGCGCGCGGTGCGCGGCCTCGCCGAGATCCATGGTCTCGCGCTGCGGGCTGCGCCGTGTGAGGAACTCGCGGATGCGCTTGACGATGCGGCCGGCCTCGGCGGCCTGGTCCCCCAGGCGGGTCATCGCGTCGACCAGCCGCGCGTCGGGCTGCCCCGCGCGCTCCAGCAGGCGCTTGACGCCCGCGGCGTAGCCGGTGATGGAGGTCAGCGGCTGGTTGAGCTGGTGGGCCAGCGCGGAGGCGACCTCGCCCAGCATCGTGAGCCGGGCCTGGTGCGCCATCGAGTCGGTCTGGTGGCGCTCGCGCTCCTCGAGGCGCTTGCGCTCGGTGATGTCGAGGATCGAGCCCATCCAGCCGATGTGGCGCCCGCCGGCGTCGACGAGCGGCGCCTCGAACAGCATCACGTCGATCGGCTTGCCGTCCTTGTGCACCCAGCGCGCCTCGTAGCCGTCGCGCGGCGCGCCGCCGGCCATGTTGCGCAGGTGGCGCGACATGCTGTCGGCGATCGCGTCCGGCGGCCAGTAGGGCATCGGCGTCGCACGGCCGATCAGCTCCTCCGGGCCGAAGCCCACCAGGTCGCAGAACGCCCGGTTGACGTAGACCAGCGTGCCGTCGGTGTCGCGCGCGCGCAGGCCCACCGTCAGCGAATCTTCCATCGCCTGGCGCCACGCGGCCTCGGTGCGCAGCGCGGCCTGCGTGCGCAGCACCTCGTTCATCTGCCAGCGCAGCAGCGCGGTGGCCACGCTGATCAGCATCAGGAACACCCCCATCAGCACGATGGGCAGGCGCAGCCACCACGGCCGCGGCGACTCGTGGAGCGACAGCTCGAGGTAGGTGTCGGGCATCGCCGGCTCGAGGCTGTGGCGGTGCGATTCCTCGGGCGGCGCCTCGTGGTCGCCGGCCTTGAGCGGGTCGGCCACGACCTGCCCGTAGCCGTCGACCAGGCGCACGTCGTACTCGTGCGCGAGCCACCACGGCACGGTCTGGCGCAGCAGCAGCGCCGGCGCGTAGCGCACGACGAGGTGGCCGGCCGGCTGGCCCGCCGCGTCGCGCAGCGGCGCGCTGAGGTGCGCGCTCAGGCCCGGGCGTTCCGCGATGCTGATGCCGTCGGGCACGACCACGCGCAGCCGCGTGTCGGCATCGACCCAGCTGATGCTCTGCCAGATCCGCGCCAGGCCGTCGACGACGGCCTCCTGGCGCGCGAGCGCGTCGGGCGCCTGCGTCACGTCGAGGCTGCGCGCGAGCTCGTTGAGCTGCACCTGCTCCTCGGAGACGCGCTCGCTGATCTGGCTTTCCAGCGACAGCGAGTCGGTGATCAGCTGGCGCTGGCGCGACTCGAGATCGGCGCGGTCGGACAGCTCGAGCCAGACCGCGACCGACACCGTGAACAGCACGGACAACACGAGCGGCACCCACCACCACGCGCCCCTGCGCGCAAGCGTGCGCGTCCAGGCCCGGCTCACGGGCGCATGGGGCAGGACGCTGGGCGGCTGGGGCAACGCAGGAAGCATGGCGGCAGTCTATGTCGATGCGGGCCCGGGCAAGCGCCCGGGCCCCGGCTCATGTGGGAGTCCACAATTTCCAGCGTCGGCGTGCGCTGCGGACAATCGCCTGACTCGAAACAAGCCCGTGTGCCCCTCGCGCACGTCCGCGTTGGCTTGCGGCTGGCTGAATCCGACAACGAATCCAAACGACCCCCAGGAGACCCGCATGCATCCCACCTCCCGCCGCCAAGTCCTCGGCGCCGCCGCCGCGCTCGCCACCGTCGGCTTCGGCAGCGCCCGCGCCCAGGCCCCGATCACGATCAAGTTCAGCCACGTCGTCGCGCCGGATACCCCCAAGGGCAAGGGCGCGCTGCGGTTCAAGGAACTGGCCGAGCAGCGCACCAACGGCAAGGTGAAGGTCGAGGTCTACCCGAACAGCCAGCTGTACAAGGACAAGGAAGAGATGGAGGCGCTGCAGCTCGGCTCCGTCCAGATGCTCGCGCCCTCGCTGTCGAAGTTCGGGCCGCTCGGCGTCAAGGAATTCGAGGTGTTCGACCTGCCGTTCCTGTTCAAGGACACGGCGGCCTTCAAGGGCGTCACCGAAGGCCAGCTCGGCAAGGACCTGTTCGCCAAGCTCGAGCCCAAGGGCATCCGCGGCATGGCCTTCTGGGACAACGGCTTCCACCAGATGTGCGCCAACCGCCCGCTGCACCACGTGGCCGACTTCAAGGGCCTGAAGATGCGCATCCAGTCGTCGAAGGTCCTCGACGCGCAGATGCGTGCGCTGGGCGCGATCCCGCAGGTGATGGCGTTCTCCGAGCTGTACCAGGCGCTGCAGTCGGGCGTCGTCGACGGCACCGAGGGGACGCCGTCGAACTTCCTGACGCAAAAGACCTACGAGGTCACGAAGCACATCACGCTGTCCAACCATGGTCACCTGGCGTACGCGGCCATCGTCAACAAGAAGTTCTGGGACGGCCTGCCGGCCGACATCCGCACGACGCTGGACGCGTGCATGAAGGACGCGACGACGTACGCCAACGCGATCGCGGCCACCGAGAACACCCTGGCCCTGGACAAGATCAAGACCAGCGGCAAGTGCACGATCTACACGCTGACGCCGGCAGAGGCGCTCGAGTGGAAGAAGGCGCTGATGTCCGTTCACCACGACATGGAATCGCGCGTCGGCAAGGAAACGATCACCGCGGCCTACAAGGCCACCGGCTTCGTGCCTGTCTGATCGCCCGCTGACCGCGCTCGTCCCGGCGCACCGCCGGGGCTGACCCGATTGACGAAGCGCCTCCGCGCGTCGTCCACTGGAACCGCACGCAACGCCTTCGCGGCGTCGCGTCGGTGTTGCTCGCTCCGCCCCTTCGCGCCTCGTCGCGAGAAAGGCTACCGATGCTCAATCGCATCCTGGACCACCTCGAAGAGTGGCTCATCGCGTTCCTCATGGGCGCGGCGACGCTGCTGATCTTCGTGGCGGTCGTCCATCGCTATGCCGCCGGCTGGCACTACCCGGCGTTCCTGGGCTTCATCCAGGACTTCCTGCTCAAGATCAACCTGAGCTGGGCGCAGGAGCTGTGCATCTACATGTTCATCTGGATGGCCAAGTTCGGCGCCGCCTACGGCGTGCGGCACGGCACCCACGTGGGCGTGGACGTGCTGGTGCGCGCGCTGTCGCCCGAGAAGGCGCGCTGGCTCACGATCATCGGCCTGAGCGGCGGCGCGCTGTTCACGGTCGTCATCGGCACGATGGGCGCGGTGCTGGTCTGGGACGACGGGATGCACTACTCGTTCCTGAGTCACCTGGGCCGCAACGTGGGCGACCTGTCCGAAGGCGCGACGACGCCCGACCTCGAGCTGCCTGTCTGGATCGAGTACCTGGCGATCCCGCTCGCGTCGTACCTGATGTGCTTCCGCTTCCTGCAGGTGCTGGTGAAATTCGTTCGCACGGGTGAGCTGCCCAAGCACGAGGTGGCGCACGTCGAGGGCCTCGAGGACGTCGACAACTATGAACCGACGCCGCAAGGGAGCATCACGAAATGAGCGCGCTCATCATCTTCTCGCTGCTCGTGGTGCTGATGCTCACGGGCATGCCGATCTCGATCGCGCTCGGCCTCACGGTCATGAGCTTCTTCTTCTTCCTCAGCGACGTGCCGATGGCCAGCGTGGGGTTGAAGCTGTTCGAGGGGCTCAACAGCTTCCCGATCATGGCGATCCCGTTCTTCATCCTCGCCGGCAATTTCCTCACCAACGGGGGCGCGGCCAAACGGATGATCCACTTCGCCGCGACGATGGTCGGACACATGTATGGCGGGCTGGGTCTCGCGGCCGTGCTGGCCTGCGCGATGTTCGCCGCCATCTCGGGTTCGTCGGTGGCCACGGTCGTCGCCGTCGGCACGATCATGATGCCGGCCATGACGGCGGCGGGCTACCCGAAGCGCTTCTCGGCGGGGGTGATCACCACCTCGGGCGCGCTGGGCATCCTGTTCCCGCCGTCCATCAACCTGGTGATCTTCTCGATCGCGACGACGGGCATGAGCGCGACCGGCCCGCACGGCGAGGCGGTGTCGACCGCCTCGGTGGGCGACCTGTTCATCGCGGGTGTCATCCCGGGCCTCGTGCTCGCGCTGCTGCTGGGCATCACGACCTTCTATCGCGCGAAGAAGTTCGACTACCCGCGCATGGCGCGCGCCTCTTGGGGCGAGCGCTGGAAGGCGTTCCGCGATGCGTCGTGGGGCCTGGCGCTCATCGTCATCGTCGTGGGCGGCATCTACTCGGGCATGTTCACGCCGACCGAGGCCGCGGCCATCGCCGCCGTGTACTCGTTCGCGATCTCGGTCTTCATCTACAAGGACATGAAGATCGTGCAGGTGCCCGCCATCCTGCGCAACGCGGCCGCGATGAGCTCGATGCTGCTGTACATCATCACCAACGCGGTGCTGTTCTCGTTCCTGCTGACCTCCGAGCAGATCCCGCAGGCGATGGCGGCCTGGATGACGCACCAGGGCTTCGGCGTGATCGTGTTCCTGTTCCTGGTCAACATCATCCTGCTGGTGGCCGGCAACTTCATGGATCCGTCGGCCATCGTGCTGATCATGGCGCCGATCCTGTATCCGATGGCGGTCAAGCTGGGCGTCAACCCGATCCACATGGGCATCCTGATGGCCGTCAACATGGAGGTGGGCATGTGCCACCCGCCGGTGGGGCTGAACTTGTACGTGGCCTCCGGGATCACGAAGATGGGCATCTCCGAGCTCACGGTGGCGGTCTGGCCGTGGCTGCTGACGATGATCGGCTTCCTGATCGCCGTCACCTACTGGGAGCCGCTGTCCCTCTGGTTGCCGCATCTGCTGATGCGCTGATCCGAAGACCCAGGCCCCGGCCGCGCGAGCGACCGGGGCCTTTTCACTTCGTGCCCGCCCCTTCAAGGGAGATCCGTCATGCGCGCCCTGCTCCGATTGGTGTCCGCCCTGCTGGCCCTCGCGGTGCTCGCCGCCCACGCCGACGACGGGCCCGCCCAGAAGGAGTACGTCCCCAAGGGCGGCGCCGGGCGCGTGGTGGTCGTGATCTCGGGGCAGACCGGCGCGTCCAACTACACCTCGATCTCGCAGGATTTCGCCGACGCTGGCTACTACACGGTGCTCGTCGACGGCAACGACATCTGGATCAAGGGCGGCGGCGGCAACGCGCTGCTGCAGGGCGTGATCGCGCGCGCGCAGGCGTCGCCGCACGCGGTCGCGGGCAAGGTGGGGGTCGTGGGCTTCTCGCTGGGCGGTGCCTCGGCGCTCACCTACGCGGCACGCCTGCCCGACCAGGTCGCGACGGTCGTCGTGATGTATCCGCTGACCAGCTTCATCCAGAACCCCGCCGACTTCGTCGGCAAGATCAAGGTGCCCGTGCTGATGCTCGCCGGCACGGCCGACACCTACAAGAACTGCTGCACCATCGAGACGGCGCGCGCGCTGGCGGACGCCGCGAAGAGAAATCCCGATGTCGCGCCGCTGTTCGCGCTGCACGAATACGAGGGCGCGGACCACGGGTTCAACATGAACACGAGCCACCAGCGCGCTCTGGTCTCGGATTCGCGGGACCGCGCGATCGCGCAGCTCCGGCAGACCTTGCTGGACCACTGACGCGCCGCCGCGACGCCCCGGAGCGTCGAGGCCCGCTAAGATCGCGCCTTCCGCCCCGCGGCCCTCGTGTCCTCATGCCTCTCCTTCATTCCGCTCCGTCCGTCGCCGCGCGCGCCCTTCCCCGTCTCGCACCGCTCGCGATCGCCTGCGGCCTGGCCCTGCAGGCCGGCGCGGCGCAGGCCCAGGACACCCTGTCGATCGACCCCGATCCCAAGCTGGGCAGCGCGCCGCTGCGCACCCTCGACGCGCGCGTGCGCATCGGCGGCGAGCGCGTGCGCCTGCCGGGCCGCGAGCGCATGGGCCTGGTGGGCATGACGGAGCTGCTGAACGTCGGCGGCGAGTGGTGGGTGGGGCCGGGCGTGTACGGCGCCGCGTTCGGCAAGCGCGGCGGCCTGTTCGTGCCCGGCGTCGAGGGCACGTGGTCGCATCCGTTCAACGACTGGCTGGCCGTGGACGCAGGCGTGTTCGCTGGGGGCGGCGGGGGGGCCGCGGCGCCGGTGGGCGGCGGCCTGATGCTGCGGCCGCACCTGGACCTGGTGTTCCGGTATCCGGGCTTCTACACCGGCCCGACCTGGTCCAAGGTCTGGTTCACGAGTGGCAGCATCAACTCGAACCAGTTCGGCTGGATGCTGAACTTCGATTCGTCGTTCCGCTACCGACCGGCGGCTTTCACCGGCCAGGCCACCGACGGCAGCGCGACCGGCCTGGGCTTCGATCACGTCGACGCGATGGTGACCTTCGCGAAGCCGCGCAAGTCGACCACGATCTCCGGCGAGCCGCTCACCCAGCGCATCGGCCTCGTGGGCCTGCGCGCCGAGCGCAACATCGACGGCGCGCTCTGGGCCGGCGTGGAGACCGCCGGCGCCGCCAGCGGCGGCGTGGCCGGCTACGCGGAAGTGCTGGGTACCGCCGGCCTGCGCTGGCCGGTGATCGGCGACCGGCTGAGCCTGGGCGTGCGCGCGTCGCTGGGCCTGGGCGGGGGCGGCAACATCGATACCGGCGGCGGCCTCATCATGAAGGCGGCCGCGGGCACCACGCTGCGGCTGACCGACACGCTGGGCGTCGGCGCCGAAGTGGGCATCGTCCACGCGCGGCTTGGCCACTACACGGCGGCGACCGGTGCCGTCTCGCTGAACTGGGCCCTGGACGTGCCGCAGGGTGACCTGGGCAGCTGGTCGAGCAGCCGGCCGGGCACGCCGACGCGCATGGAATTCGCCTCCGGTGTGGAACGCTACCGGGCCGCTCGCAAGGACGGCCACACCGAGGCGCTGGAGGCCGTCGCGCTGCAGATCAACCGGTTCGTGGCGCCCAACGTGTACCTGACCGGCCAGGCGCACAGCGCCTTCGGCGGCGGCGCCGGTGCCTACTCGGTGGGCCTGTTCGGCGTCGGCGCGCAGCTGCCCGTCACGTCGCGCATCCGCTTCGGCGCCGAGGCGCTGGCCGGCGCGGCCGGCGGCGGTGGCGTCGACACCCGGGGCGGGGCCGTCGTCCAGGCGCGCGCCTACGCGGACGTCGCGCTCACCGACTCGCTGTCGCTGCGCGTCGGCGGCGGCAAGATCAAGTCGGTGCACGGCGGCCTGGACGCCCCGGTGGTGGACGCGGCGCTCGTCTTCAGCTTCGGCGTGGAGCGCGCGAACCGGCGCTGAGCGGGCGCGGCGTTTGCTGCACGCTCCTCCCGCGCATTGGGCGCGCAAGAGGAGCTGCCATGCCCCGCTCGATCTGGAAAGGCGCCATCGCCTTCGGCCTCGTCCACGTGCCGGTGGCGCTGTACCCGGCCTCGCAGGAGGACGACATCGACTTCTCCTGGCTCGACAAGCGATCGATGGATCCGGTGGGCTACCAGCGCGTCAACAAGCGCACCGGCAAGCCGATCACCAAGGAAAACATCGTCAAGGGCGTGAAGCAGGACGACGGCGCGTACGTGCTGGTGGACGAGGACGAGATCCGCAACGCGTATCCCAAGACCATGCAGACCATCGAGATCGAGGCCTTCGTCAAGGCCGCCGAGATCCCGTTCGTCTACCTCGAGAAGCCGTACTACCTGGAGCCGATCGCCAAGGCCGACAAGGTCTACGCGCTGCTGCGCGAGGCGATGCTCGCGCACGGCGTGATCGGCATCGCCCGGGTGGTGATGCACACCAAGGAGCACCTGGCCGCGTTGATGCCCGACGGCCCGATGCTCGTGCTCAACACGCTGCGCTGGGCCACCGAGGTCCGCAAGTGGGACGACCTGCGCATTCCCGACGCCGGCAAGGCCGCCGCGAACCTGAAGGATGCGGAGCTGAAGATGGCCGGCCAACTGGTCTCCGAACTCACCGTGAAGTGGAAGGCCGAGACGTACCACGACAACTTCGCCGAGGCCATCAACAACCTGATCAAGGCCAAGGTCCAGGCCGGCAACACGCACGAGGTCACGCCCATCGAGTCCCCCGTGGACACCGCGGCGCCGTCCAACGTGGTCGACCTCACGGCCCTGCTGAAGAACAGCCTCGGCAAGCGGCGCGGACCGGCCGAGGAAGCCGTCGAGGCGGCCGCCGCCGCTCCGGCGCGCAAGGCCGGCGCCAGGGCCCCGGCGAAGAGCCGCGCCGCCCGGGCGAAGCCGGCCGCCAAGAAGGTGGCGCCGGCCGCGCGCGCCAAGGCCGGCGCCGCGCCCGCGCGCAAGCGCGCCTGACGCGCGGGGCCCGCGGGCGCATGGGCATGCCGAATGCTGCCCCGGCCCCATGGCCACCGCTCCCCGCACCTCGACGTCGCGCACGCCCGCACGCGCCGCGCGCGCGGCGCCCCCGCCCGCGAAACGCGCGCGCGCGAAGCCGGCCCCCGACCCCGGTGCGCCGCTGGCGCGCTACGACGCCAGGCGCGACTTCAAGATCACGTCGGAGCCCGGGCCGGTGCGCACCGCGGCCGGCAAGCAGCTGTCGTTCGTGATCCAGAAGCACGACGCCACGCGCCTGCACTACGACTTCCGGCTGGAGCTCGACGGCGTGCTGCTGTCCTGGGCCGTGCCCAAGGGGCCCAGCTTCGATCCCAGGGAGCGCCGGCTCGCCGTGCACGTGGAAGATCACCCGGTGGCCTACGCCAGCTTCGAGGGAACCATCCCGAAGGGCCAGTACGGCGCCGGCACCGTGATCGTCTGGGACAACGGCACCTGGGAGCCGGTGGGCGACCCGCGCGCCGGCATGCGGGCCGGCAAGCTGGTGTTCCGGCTGCACGGCAAGAAGGTGGCGGGACTGTGGGAGCTGGTCAAGATCGCCAAGCCGGGCGAGCGCCAGGAACCCTGGCTGCTGTTCAAGAAGCACGACGAATGGGAGCGGCCGCACGCGGACTACGACGTGGTCAGCGCGCTGCCCGACAGCGTCATCGCGCATCCGCTCGAGCCGCTGGACGGCGGCCCGGCGGCCGCGATCCGGCGCGCCGGCAAGGTCGGCGCGGCCACGCTCGAGGCCGGCGAGGCCTCCGCCGTCGCCGCGACCGATGCGCCGGCCAGGGCGGCCCGGGCCAAGGCGCCGGCCGCCACGTCGGCCTTCGACGCCTCGACGCTGCCCGGCGCGCGCAAGTCGGCGCTGCCCGAGAAGCTCTCGCCGCAGCTCGCGACGCTGGCCAAGGCCGCGCCGACGCACGGCGACTGGCTCTACGAGATCAAGTTCGACGGCTATCGGCTGATGACGCGCGTCGCCCGCGGCAAGGCGACGATCGTCACCCGCGGCGGCCACGACTGGACGCACAAGATGCAGCCGCTCGCCGACGAGCTCACCACGCTGGGCATCGGCAGCGGCTGGCTCGACGGCGAGGCGGTGGTGCTGGACGCCCAAGGGTTGCCGCACTTCAACCTGCTGCAGAACGCGCTCGATTCGAAGCGCAGCAGCGATGCCATCGTCTACTACGTCTTCGACGCGCCCTTCCTGAACGGCCAGGATCTGCGCGAGGTGCCGCTGCACGCGCGGCGTGCGCTGCTCAGGCAGGTGATCGCCGCGCACACGGGCGACCGCGTGCGCTTCAGCGACGACTTCCCCGCGGACGCCGCGAAGGTGCTCGAGACCGCGTGCAGTCTGAAGCTCGAAGGCGTGATCGCCAAGCGGCGCGACGGCTTCTACACCTCCTCGCGCTCGAGCGACTGGCTCAAGCTGAAGTGCCAGGCACGCCAGGAGTTCGTCATCGGCGGCTTCAGCGACCGCAGCGACAACGCGAAGGCCGTGGGCGCGCTGATGCTGGGCTACCACGACGACCAGGGCCAGCTGCAGTACGCCGGCCGCGTGGGCACGGGCTGGAGCTCGGAGGACGCCGTCGCGCTGCGCGCGAAGCTGGCGAAACTGGTCAGCGAGAAATCCCCGTTTCCGCCCGGCACCATGCGCTCGACGCGCTGGCTCACGAAGCCGGCCGCGGCGGATCATTGGGTCAAGCCCAGGCTCGTCGCCGAGATCAACTTCGCGGAGTGGACGCCGGACGGCAGCGTGCGCCACGCGTCCTACCAGGGACTGCGCGAGGACAAGGACGCCAGGTCGGTCGGACGCGAAAAGGCCAAGGCGCCACCCACTTCGGAGAAGGCCGTGACCGCAAGAACGAAGACGCTCACCGAATCGATGTCGAGTCCCGCGCCCGCCGTGAAGACGGCCGCCAGGGCCAGGGCCGGCACCGCCGAGGTCGAAGGCGTGCGCATCACGCATCCTGAACGCGTGATCGACGCGTCGACCGGCCGCACCAAGCTGGACCTGGCCCGATACTACGCCAGCATCGCCGAATGGATGCTGCCGCACCTGAAGTCGCGTCCGGCCTCGCTCGTGCGCGCGCCCGAAGGCGTCGGCGGCGAGCTGTTCTTCCAGAAGCACGCGGACGTGCGCACGATGCCCGGCGTGAAGGACCTGCCCGGCCTCTGGGAAGGCCACGGCGCGTTGCTGGAGGTGCCGACGGCCAAGGCGCTGGTGGCCGCCGCGCAGATGAACGTGGTCGAGTTCCACACCTGGAATTCGGTCAAGCAGAAGATAGCCAAGCCGGATCGCATGGTCTTCGACCTCGACCCGGGCGAGGGGGTCGCGTTCGACCAGGTGCGCGAGGGCGCGCAGCTGATGCAGGCGCTGCTCGAGGAGCTGGGGCTGCGCTGCTGGCTCAAGACCAGCGGGGGCAAGGGCCTGCACGTGGTCGTGCCGCTGTCGGCGCGCCTGGACTACGACACGGTCAAGGCGTTCTCGCAGCGGGTCGTCCAGCACCTGGCGGCGACGATCCCGCAGCGCTTCGTCGCCAAGAGCGGGCCGGCCAACCGCGTCGGCAAGATCTTCGTCGACTACCTGCGCAACGGCTTCAATGCGACGACGGCGGCCGCGTTCTCGGCCCGCGCGCGACCCGGGCTGGGCGTGTCGATGCCGATCGCCTGGGACGAGCTGGGGGAGATCCGCAGCGGCGCGCACTGGACGATCGCCGACGCGCGCGACCGCCTGTCATTCCAGAAGGCCGATCCGTGGACCGACTACTGGACGTGCCGGCAAACCTTGACCGCCGCGATGAAGGCGCTCAAGGCAGTCGAGTAAGTCACGAGTGTCGTGAGTTGGAAATTCGTTGA